>Ga0209589_1000629_pt1 | contig 51180 bp, 20 predicted proteins | sample CowpeawhiteBW_FD_187525 | JGI IMG/M metagenome (GOLD analysis project Ga0209589, IMG submission 187525) | Root nodule microbial communities of legume samples collected from California USA - Cow pea white BW (SPAdes) (version 2) | ecosystem: Host-associated > Plants > Roots > Nodule | place: USA...
CCCCCCCCCCCCCTTCTTGTTTTTGTCCGTACGCTCAAACATTCCGCTGCGCGATACCAACAAAGACACAAAGCTAACCTAAAACCATTATATTATTATGTTATTAACAATAAATTAAGTTTTATCTTTTAAAACACGAACTATCTTAAATTTTGTGTTCATACCGTTAAAAATTGAATTGTGAGTTTAAATTTTACGATGAATAAAAATTAAAAAGTTAAATACTATATAAAAAGATAAAAATTCATAAATTTATTATCTTAAAATTTTAAATTAAATTTATGTCAATTTTTTATTTAGATTAAATTCAAGTTTCATTAATTTTGTTGTTATATCTTCCTAATAAACTAACTTCATAAAAACTTATATATTGTATCTCTAAGGTAAACCCTGTCTAAATATCTATCAGATACATTGTAAGGTAAACAAAATCTTTAGCATTGAATATACTAAATTGACAGGAATCTCGTATAAAACAATATGCATATAAAATGAAATCATAAAAGTGTCTCCTTGTGAATTATGACTGTTTCGGTTTTAAAAAGAATAATTATAATATAAAAGATTAAAAATAATACTATCTATTATAATATATAATATATTATAATTTATATACAAATATTTGCAAAATTAATTTTATTTACGTGAATTAAATTTTAAAAAGATACATTAAAAAAATAATTAGAACTATCTTTTTGTACTCTTTGTCAAAATTGAGGCGGCGGACTTTGTCCGCAGGCCACGGCCCCCAAAGATTTTTAATTTTTTAGATTAATTTTTATTATTTTTATAAAATATAACATTTAATATTAATAAATAATAAAATTAAAGATTAAATATAATAAAAAATAATAAAATTTATTGAGATTTTTTTTTCTCATTTTAAGTTTCTTACATAGTGTATTTATTTATTAGTTTTACATTTTTTTTATTTTTGTTTATAAAAGAAATAGAAAGTTAAATATAAATTCATTTTATCACTCTTTTTAAGATAAAAGATGCAACTCTCTCATTTCTCTTGATAGAAAAATATTAATTTGATATTTAGTTTTTTTTTTCATCTTTTGAGTTTCTTTATATTTATTTTTTTATAAATATAAAAAGAAAAGTTATGTATTATATGTTTTTTTATAACCATTCTTTAAATGTGACATGATTATCATATTTGTTTTTTTTAGTAATTACATCTCTCAATATTTGATTAGATTTTGATAAATTATTTTTTACTCTTAATTTTTTTATATAGATATATTGATAAAAAATAAAATAATAGATTCTCTTTTTTTGAAGTGATAAAAGAAATATACTCACTTCTTCACCTATTTTCAAGCATGCTAGGAATTCAATTCTTAAATTAGAGAACGATTTCTTAAGATTGAAAAAATTATAAGTGAAAAAATTTCATATTAATTCTTTTAAATTATAGGGAGAATGTTTTAGATTAATTCTTTCAAACTTATTATAAAAAAACCTTCTCAAATATAGAAATATATAGGAAAAGAGATGAAATTAAAAAAACTTATTTAAAATTATCAAATACAATTTCAAAACTATAATTTTTAAAAAAAAAAACATACAAAGATTTCAATATTAAATTATATATACTTTTATTATATTAATTATAATAATTAAATATATAAAATTTGAATATATCTAACCCTTTATACTTTCTTATTCCCCTGCTAACTAATGGTTATGATAACTTTCTTAACGCACACCTATAAGAATGTACAGTGTAGAAAGAATCTAACAACGACTAAGCTGAGATAGATTGAATTGGTTTTCATCTCATATCTAATACCATACAACAAAATTATGGTGATAAAGTTCAGTTGAATATATAGCTGGAAAGTTCAAACCCTTTATATCCTATATATCATTGTTCCCTTGATATTAACTAAAACCACAATAAAGTAGTTGGCCCTATCGTAGGGGCCCCTACAACACCTTTATTCTACGTAATGGCCTCGTCACTAAGAGCTCAGGCTAAGACCCACCCTACCCAAGGACCCCATACAACCAGGCTTCACTTCACACTTTCCTTTTAGATTATACAAATGATAAGTGTTACTAATTTTAGTTCTTGCTTATACAATTTCAATAATTAAAAACGTAACCGTAGCCATTATGTAGTAATTTCAAAGATTAAAGTGGTACTCAACTTTATTTTTTAGTCATCGTGTTTGGTAAGGTGTTAGGATCAAGATTTCACATGTCACATTCTTTCCCAAACTACAAACAAATTCTTCTCTCCGTTGCCACCTTCACCATATCTTCTTCATGCTAACTTCCTGTTTTTCAAATGTCATATGCAGTTACGTGGTAGGAAATAAAACCATATTGAAAACAAAACACCACGTTATGTGTTAGAATGTTTTTATTTCAAATGTCATTCGTTCTAGAAGGTGTGGTTTTATTTTATTAATTGTGCTTAAATCCCTTCAAAAGTAGTAGCTTTATTTTCTTGTCCAATACCATCTACTATCTTCATTCATTCATTCCTTAGGAGTGGCCATAAAGACCAACGCAATCATATCTTTCACACAAAAGTTGACGTGTAACACTTTATAATTATTAATGCTCCTTTTTAGCATCACAATATATTATTATTTATTGATTCATAGCATGGCTAAAAGTTTCGTACATTATTAAAAACTTAATTTAGCAAACAAATACTAGTTACTAAAGACTTAATAATTTATCTTACATAACGTGTTAGTAGTTTCATTATTGTGTAGGTTCTAAGTAAGTACTTGTTTTCAATCACTTATGCAGAGTATTAAAGGACCTTATCAGATAAAGACAGGAGTTTCTCGAAAGCACAACCAGTTAACTTCCCAACCGTATTGGTCGGAATATATTAATACAAAATTGGAACATGAAATTTCCTTAAAAGAACAAAAGATAACAACAGTTTAAGGGAGTTTTAAAATCGAGATACTTACATTACATGCACGATTTACAACCGATCCTGTGAGAGTACTAGAGGTTTAGTCAAAAGGCATTATGATTACAGCAGAATAATTGAACTCAACCACTATTTAGTGACACCATCTTTTGTGGGAGTTAGGTATGAAGTGTAACTGAAGTCATATCCTGATGCAGACCTAACTCTTAACAACTCCCATAACCTTCTCTCAACAATATAAAGCAAACCCATCTTCTAATTGCATCTTCAAAGCCTCCTCTGTAGTACTCTGTTTCACTTCTCCCATTCTCTCACCAAATCATGGCTTCCTCCACTGCTTTGCCTTTGGGCTCACTCATAGCAATCACCATGCTTCTGCCAACCCTCGCAACCGTCCACACCGTCGGAGATTCTTCAGGTTGGGCAATCGGTGCTGATTATAGTTCATGGACCGGTGACAAGACCTTCGCAGTGGGTGATACTCTTGGTAAGTGTTAGAAGTTGCACGTCGACGACAGATAAAAATAAAACAAATTTATAATATATAAATAGATACAAACCTCATATTATTAGTTTTACATGAGTTAGCTTAAATTTCATTTATTATTTATAAAAAATGATAATTTTGAAGTTTGATTTTGTGTGACAGTGTTCAACTATGGAGCTGGGCACACAGTGGATGAAGTTAAAGAGAGTGACTACAAATCATGCAGCGCAGGGAATTCAATTAGTACAGACAGTAGTGGCGCAACCACCATTGCTCTGAAAACTGCAGGCACTCATTACTTCATATGTTCTGTTCCTGGACATTGTTCTGGTGGCATGAAACTTGCCGTCACTGTCAAAGCAGGAAAAGACACTACTCCTTCAACCGGAAAGGCTTCACCTTCTGATGGAACAGCCACCACACCAACCTCCACCACCACCACTACAACCACCGCTGCTAGATCAAACTCGGCTTCAACAAGTGGTGTGTCTTCAATTGTTGCCATGTTGATTGTTTCATGGATCTCTTTCTTTGGCTTGCGCATGGCGTGAGATATTTGATCGCTGAGCCAGGACAGAGGCAGTGCTTTTAGAGTTTCTTTCACCCTGTTTTGTTACTATAATTATTATTATAATTATTATCACTCTGTTCTCTGGTTTGACTTATTCAGGTTTATCTATTAGTACTAATTCAGGTCTTTTGTAGTCTTACTTATCTAGGAAATTTCTCATGTTTGGTCTTTTGTTGTTATTATTTTTGTTAAATACTATATGGTGCTGCTTAGTAAGATATTTTATTTTACATATGTTATTTTTTTTTTCTATGCATATGGGTGAAGAGAAACAGCTCTTATATTAAAAACAGAGTAAAACATCAGTCTAATTGATTCGAGTAAATATAAAAGAAAAATATATATATATAGGAGTAGATTGAGAAAGAATGTGTCGATTTCATGTAATTTCAAGTTAACCAACAGAATATAAAAGTTATGAAAAACACTACCAAGCACATGAAGAAAATTTGAAAGAGTTTAAAAACTCCGAATTTAAAATTGAAAGTAATATACAGCAAAAAAAGTAAAATAGATTAAACTGTTAGAAATTGTGACTCTTAACTGATTTCTTTTGTAATTAATAATAATAATAATAATAATAATAATAATAATAATAATAATAATAATAATAATCTATACAGTTTTTAGACAAGTCGTTTGAGAGTTAAGATTCAACTAAAAATTCAGCATGACTAATTATAAACCTTTTTCATATTTATAAAAGTGACCAACAACAATTCTTTTAAGGCAATTCTTCCTGCATCTCATCATTTTTTAATCCATTTCTGCCCTTGTTTGTGAAACGGTGAAGGAAAGTTTCAGGAAATCGAAATCCAGAATAAACTTCCATAAAATATGATCTAGAATAGGGTGAGCGATGGAATTTGATTTCGGAATTATTGTCTCCGGCAGCATAATATATGATTCTGGAAAATTAAATCCGTAATAATATTTTTAGATATTTTCCGGAAAGATAATTCCAAAATAGATTTTTTTGTGTTCAACAAAGCTAAGTCCAAAAATAGAAATGGACTTTCGGAAAGGTGAAATTGTTAATTCCACAATTTGGTGTCCGAAAATGTGAAAGTGTGAGGTTCAAAATTATGTGTATTAGTTACGAAGTTGTCGAGCACTGTGTACAAAAGTATACCAAATTTGCTCAATTGGAATGCCACCGAAGGTGCTGTGAAAAAAATTAAAGATTAAAGTAAAAAAAAAAGAAATGTTAAAAGTACGAGTGTTAATTAGGACTCGGTCCGTTGGGCCGGCCCGCAGGTTTGCAAAAAAAATGTGGGACGGATCAGGATAGTGAGTCCGTAGGTTCGCAGTGGTCCAGTCCGCATAAGTCCGCAGTCTGCGCAATCCGGCCGGCAATCCCGCATAAAATTAAAAAGAAAAACTTGCACTTGTGTATATTAATTACCTTTTTTATGGACTTTTGCATTAACGTTTCAAATTCTTGTATAACTGAAAAAAACAAGTATTATGTATATTTTTAAACATTAAAAGTTTTATCATAAAAATTAAAAAAAAGCGGGTCAGCCCGCGGGCAAGTGTTTGCAACACACATAAAATGTATGGGATAGGACGGGCCAACCCACATTGTACAGGCCTTATGTGGGCCGAACTGACCCGCATTGTCATTTCTAATTAAAATATCAGTGACGACATTTCTTTCATGGGATGCAGAAAGAAAAATAATAGGATGCGGAAGCATCGCCTTCTTTTAAAATCAAATTGATTACTAGGGGGAAATATTATTGTTTAGGGTTTAGTAATTTAACTATGGTTAGATTTTCTAATTATCAATCATAATATGGAATTGAAGATGTATCGATAACTATAATCTTAAAAAAAATAAAAATCTCGAATCGAACTTTTGGTTAATTTTATATCTGTGATTTGTACAACTCGTTTTAAAGACAGGTTTAATGTGACTTCATTCACAATTGGTATGAAAAATTAAAGTTGATAATAGATTTAAATATTATTTTGATCCCTCTTATAATTTAATTTATTTAATTTGATATGTTTTTTTATTTTATTAAATTGTATTTAATTAGATATTTTTTAATACCGTTTAAATGGATAATAAACACAATATAGGATTGAACTATCCATTGTAATTACTACATTAATTACTAGGCCACGTAATAATTAACAATGAACATAATATAAGTAGTGCCACCATGTATAGTATTATATTGACAATTTAAACATCGTTAAGGAAAAATACCAAAGTGAACACAATTTAGTAAAAATAAAACCCAAATCGAAAACGAAACCAAATTAAATAAAATGAATCAAAATAATATTTAAATTTAAACTTTAATAATATATTTATATTTAACTGTGACGTGAAACCAGACATCTATTTCTTTTCTGATGGCATCTTTAAAGTAAATTATTAAAGTTGAATAAAATTAAAGTAAATTTAAACATACAAACATTTAAACTATGGAAAACACTTTTCTTCACGTTGACGATTCTTTATATTTTGAACCTCCTCAACGATTATAGCTTAAGGCTATGATTAGATAAGTGCTAAAATCTAAAATAAACTACAAGGTAAACTTCAAGAAAAAAAAAATGCATCATGATACATTTTCCTCTATTGCTTCATATCAATCTCTATCCATTTTTTCAAACATTTATCTTTCATTTCATCACAAAATATCCAAACAATACAGCAACATTTTTATTGCATTATATTTAATATATATCCTTTCATTAATGTTTCGATTATTTCATTTCTTTATCACCAATTTATACTTGGTCGAAATCTTTATCCACCCTTCTTCTTTTTTTGGTAAAATGGAGAAAAATAAAAAGAGATTTGGAAAATCCTTCTCCTTCTAGAAATTCTAGTTTATTTCATTAAGTAAGTATTACTTAACAAACTAAAAATATTGTTGAGGTAAATCAACAATAGAATTGATTTCATAATTTTCTTTCATATATTTCTTCTTATAAATATTTTGTTCGTATATGTATTTTCCTTCTAAAAATCAAGATTAAATTAAAAAAAATTGATTATACAATATTTTGTACCGAATGCAAACCTATAATTTAACTAATAAAATATTTTCATCTCACAACAGAATGTTATATGTTCCCAATTTGTCTAACCATCTTCCAAAAATCTAGTTGTTACAAATCTTGTTAAGAATATTGCAAGTTGATCTTCATGTCCTTTATTTTGGTACGTAATTCCATAATGTTTTTATCAAGTTTATTCTTGATCAAAGATCTTTCAACCTCTACATGCTTCATATATATGGTCATGTTACACAGGGTTGTGAGAAATCTGACACATTAAATACGTGAGAAAACTCTAAATACAGGAGAAATTATTTGTGAGTTAAAAATATTCATATAGTCCAAAAATCATTTTTCTAAGTTTAGTTTTTGCACTAGATCTAACCACAACTTGTTGCTTCTTGTTTCTATGTTCCATAATTTTCATCTTTTACATCCTCTAGTCAATGTTCTAAAACATCACATGTTACATGTTGCTCCTGAAAAATAGGAGGTCATTTATATTTAATGTTTGTTTCTACTTCTGAAATTTAAGCACTCTAAAACCCGAAAAAGAAGAAGAACCTTCCCACTCCAACTGTAAAAACTGTCACCTGCTTCCACACTCCAAAACACGACAAAAACTTGTCCTCCCTAAAAACTACATATCATCGTACCAAAGCAACAATTTAACAAATTTTAAAAGGGATAAAAAAAATATTAAAAGGAAGAAAAAGATGATAAATTGATAATAAATAATATGATGGTAGTATCAGTTTCAGAGAGTACAAGAACCCTAATGAAGATCTCCCAAAAGTCACTATCAACACGACGTTAATAAGAATCACAATAATAAAAACAAATCTTCGCTGTCTTTCTAACTCCAACTCCACACAACCTCGTACCAACGATAAAAGTAAACCCTAACCATACAAAACTGACGGATCTCTACACCATCAACCCGGCCACGGCGCCGAGCAACACCACGGCGACAGCTCCGGCGGTGGAGACTCTGCGGTGGGGGGCGAAGCTGACGGGAGCCTCTGCAGCGGGACCGTCCGCGGGTCCATCGGCTGCGGCAGCGGGAATGGAGGCGTCGGCTGCGGTATCAGGGGAATCGGCGGCGTCGGGAGCGGGGGGAGATTCGGTTGGGGATTCGGTAGGTGAGGAGGAGGAAGAAGGAGACGGTGGAGAAGACGCCGGAGAAGTGGAGGCCTTTGGTGCGGTGGCGGTGGGGGAAGAGGCGGGAGAAGAGGCGTCTTTGGCGGTGGGCGAAGAGGCGTCTTTGGCGGTGGGGGCAGTGGCGGTTGGAGAAGAGGCAGTGGGGGAAGAGGCGTTGGCCGCGGCGGGGGCAGAGGCTGGGGCAGAGGCGTTGGCGGCGGAGGGGGCGGAGGCGTTGGCAGCGGCGGGGGCAGAGGCGCCGGGAGGAGAAGCTTTGGGGGCGGTGGATGGAGAAGCTTTTGGGCCTGCGGCTCGTGGCGAGGAAGGGCTGGGATTGGGGGCGGGGGAACCGGAGGGAGCTACGGCGAGAGCGGAGGTAAGGAGTAGCGTGGCGAAGAGGAAGAGGAAGGTTGTTTTTGCCATGGTTTGTGGTTGAGGGAAAAGAAAAAGAAAAAGAAGATTAAGAATGCATGTGAGGAACAGGGAAGGGAAGGATGTGGTTTTATATGTATATGTTTGTGTTGTGGGTGAAACAAAACGATGTAATGTGTTTTTGTTCATCTGAGGTGAGGAGAGGTTTTCGTTTTGTTTTCTCCATAGGTCCTGCAGTGTCAACTGCGCTAAACCAACCATTCTAATTATGTAATGCTTGGCTTCTTTCAATTTCATTCAAAACTTTCTATGCATAGTACGTAACTAAAATTACACCTCCTCATGCAATCACTTACTACTCTCAAAATATATATATATATATATATATATATATATATATATATATATATATATATATATATATATATATATATATTCTTAGTATTACAAAAGTATCACCTACATTAATATGAATTAAATTAAAATGTTTAGTTGAAATAAAAAAAAAAAGGTCCAATTAAGATTATCGATTCTTTATGAATTTTGTAAAACTTTATCGTAAACAAAACGATTAAAAATATCAATTTTTTTTTTTATTGTTATCGATCAATATCTTTATTTTCATAATTACTGAAACTGATAAAAACAATTGTCTACCTAAGAGAACCTTGGAAACATGCTTAAAAAATTGGCATGTCTTATTAACAATCATTGCAAACAAAAATAATCAAAGAAGAGAACCAAGAAAAAAATACCAAACTGGAAACGAAGGATTCACAATAATGACTCAATGTTATCGGATGGAAATAACTTTTCTAAATATTTAACTTTAGACAGAAAAATAGATTTCAATTATTTTAAAATCGAAACCTAAAAATGTGTAAATAGTTCAAAAAATACTATTAAAAAATTTCATATTTTCTGTCAATTTTGTTTTAATTTTTTTTTGTAGAAAACACTTACAAATTTTGTTGTGAAAAAAAATTTGCAAGAAATTGCTACCAATTTTCTTGCAAAATATTTTGTATAAAACATTTTTCGCAACACATTTTGTAGAAAATACTTGCAAATTTTATAATTTTGTAAGAAATGATTACACACAAAGGAATTACTTGTCAATTAAAATTCTTAGAAAAAATAGGAGAAAAAAGTCTTTTCATTCAAATGTTTTTAACAAATTTGCAAGAAAAATCTTATATAATATAAGAATTTCTAGTAGTAAAATATCATCAGTGATATTTTTGAAATTTTTGAAATTATTTGTAATAGTATTTGAGTTATTTTAAAATATTAAAGTATATATTACTATAGACTTTGATTATTTTAAAATCAAAGTTTATAATTGTACAAATAATTTCAAAAGTATTATCATGTTTTAAAAGATTTTATTTTTTTATAATTGAAATTTAGAAGATTTCGAATGTGTATTCTGCCTTATGTTTACCTCAGCTTTGAGTTTTAAACAATGATGAGTAAGACTTGATGCATTTACAGTTGTGCTTAAATAAATATTATCTATCTATTTCGTAATTTAGAAAGTATTAAAATTTATCATCTAGATATTTATGTTGTCATTGATCTAGAAAGGAGTATTAAACTTAAATATTATTTTCTTGCAAATCATAATTTAATATTTATCATTCGGATACCTATGCCACATAATTTTATTTAGAGTTTATAATTTCATGCATATAATCTCATTTGGAATGACTGAGAATATTTGTAAAAGTCTTGACCTAGCAAGATAATGTCCCCTCCAAAAGGAATATATTTCTTCTTTTAGATAGATGGGAGGGTGGAGAAAGAAGAAAGAAAGAAAGAAATAATGAAAAGTGAAATTATATGTAAACTTTTTTTTTTATAAAATATGAATATAGAATTAAAATTTTAAAATTAAATGAATTCAAAATTATTTAGAAACTTACTACAATTGTTTAATATACAATTATAATATTAGAATTCATTATTTTAATATTAATTTTAATTATTTTTATATAAAATATAATTACTAGTAACATTAATTTATTAAGAAAACTTAATTTATTAATTAAAACTCAATAACATATAAATATAATATTACATTTAAAACATAAAGATTATTTTTCTGAATATTATATTATGAACATTTCATTTCAAGTAGAAAGTTTATTCATTTTTTTTTATTCCGTTCTTTTTTTAATTTTTTCTTCTTACCCAATATATATGTCCATTTCCGTCTCTTGAAGCAAAACAAGAGGAACAATGCTTATACAGTGATTGATATTTGATCTCTATAATTAGTTTTGTTTTGAAAATGAATTATGCTAAGGGACTCTCTTTTTTAATGTTATTTGTTGAGTTGGTCAACATTGATAAAAATACTGAATTTAGAGTTCTACCACAAAATGTCTATTTAGAGTTGCATACAAAAATTAATAGCCATTAAAAAAACATAGTTTTTCCTAGCAAAAACGTATAATATTTAAGAAAATAATTTTTATTTTTAATCCGATTTTACATAAATAAATTATTTTTTAAGAAATTATAAAATTAAAAAGTTGTGTGAGATTATACGGCTTTAAAATAAAGAAAGCGTCACATGCACAATGACTTTCGTTTAAACCATATTTATTTAGTTATCATATCATATTATTTTTCTTTTGTTCTCGAATCATGGTTAAGATTAATAGACTATATTGTTTTATCAACAAAATTTTATCATGGTTAAATTAAAAAAATAAATCAATTTCCTCTGAAAATATGTCAAACTTTTATTATCTTAAAAAAATGTCACAATATTAAATAAACAAAAAATTAATTGTTCTTTTTTATTTTTTTAAAATTAAGTGTTCTACTTTATCTTGATAATTTTTTTTATAATTTTTTATGTCAAAACTGACATAGATATTAACAATGTACAAAAAATAAATTTTTTATGCCTATTAAAAGGCTGACTACAAAGAAAGTCTAAATTTTATTTGTTAAAAAATTGACGTAATAATAAATCACAATTTTTGTGTTTGTTCCTTTTTAACCATGATATAGTAGTATAAGAATGCAGACATATCAAACAAGTTTTTATATTTGTTATACAACTAACTGAAATAGAATTTGTTATGACTATGCTTATATCAAAAGCCAGATTAAAAAAAAAAGTATTTGAGAAACTTTAGTTATTTTTCTCTTTGCAATTAGGTGAAAATTTTTTAACATTTACAATTCTTAAATATAAAAATACAAGGTAATAATGTGCAAAACACTGACATATCAAATGCGAAAAATAATCATAAAAAAAAAATTAACAATTTTTTATTTTTATTCATGAAAACAATTAAAGATAAAATAAAATGACATTTTATAATTAAACTTAAAATAAAAACTTTTCATAGAAAGAACACTCCAAACATTTCCTTTTTAATTAGTTTTTATTTATTTAATAAATTAAATTAGTTACTTGGAGATTTAAAAACTTATTTTTATTGCACAGTTGTTGAGATGTATAGGTAATTAGAAAAAAAAAAGATTTATCGTTAAATATATCTTTAATTTTAATTTATAAATTTAGAGATGAAATTTGAATTTTCATGTCTTGAATTTTTATATATTTTTTATCTTTAATTTTTTTCATATATATTTAAAATAAATTAATATAGTTTTTCAGATTTACCAACATCAAATTTTCTTTTACCTTTTAAATTGTGTCTTAATATTTAATTTCATATACTTAATAAACAACTCAACCGTTTAAGATATCGTTTAAAATACTACAAAAATTTATGATTATTTCTGTCTTTGTATTTTTTATTTAATTCTATTTCTGCATTTAAAATAAAGTCAAATTAATATTCTTTTAAGACATTAGACTATTTACTCCACAACACCCATAATCAAGATTATCTTTACCCATGATCAATCAAAATTACTCGTTCATTTTCACAAATTTGAAATTCAAATTTATTTATTTTTCTTCCTACATTTTTAAAAAAACAATATAAATTTTATCCTCTGACGTATTTTCTCTTTCTCCCAAACACAATTAGTTTAATTTTGAAAATAAAAAGAAATTAAAATATTTTATATTAAGATAGAAAGTATGTGTTTATATATATTTTTCATTTATCGAATCACCATGTGTTGAGTATTGTAATCAAAATTACACGGATCAGAGAAATAATAGAATATCCATAACAATAATAAAGAATATTCTCTCTTTTGTGTTCATATTTTAAAATATTATTTATCTTTTAAAATATAATTATTTATTAAATTTTTGAAAATTGACCGTTACTTATACAAACTTTTTTTTTATATATATTTCATTTTATTTTTAATAAATATAATTTTATTTTGTATATTAACTTAATAACATTATATTATCATCACCTATTAATATAATATCACACATATTTAAAAAATGCGTATAGACACTAATATTTATAAAAGAAATTTATGTTTATAAAAAATGTAATTAAAATTTAATATAAATACTTTGTTTTGTAAATTTGTATAATAATATTTTATTATAAAAATATATTTAACTTTATTATATTATTGTAAGGAGAATATATTTTCTCTGCTCACTGGTTGGCAGTTTCCTCCTTTTTGACTGATAAGAAATACCTTTATATGTCAATACCTCACAGGAAACCTTTCACAGTTAACTTGGTGGATCTGTGGCATGCTCAACTTTTATTTCTTTAAAATCATAATAAGGTAAAACTGGGTCATGGTAGAACAGTTTTTGAAAAAGTTGTGGTTAGAAATTGCAGTTCTCTGGCATAAACAAACAAATGTTCTCTGTATGGAGCATCAATTTCACAGCATCTTTGTGCTACATCATCCAAACAGCTTAACACTCAAACAAATATCCATAACAGTATATTTAAGAATTGGCTACATAAAAATCTCAACTTCATTTTTATAATTTTCTATGAATCAAAAACAGCATTTGCATCACATTTCACCTTCCATCCCCAGCAATCATGATCAGATTTGAAAAATAAACTTAACTTTATTCCACAAGTTCAATATAGTATCCCCAAATTACACATTTTAAAGCAGAACAGTACATTCTGCAACTGCCCCCCTAGCAATAATGGTAATAATAATTGACACATAGCAAAAATCTTAACCAAAATCAAAGGATTTAAAAGTTTAGAACAATAAATTGGTTCCTAACTGCACAAGATGACCCTTGTGAGAGCAAGAGAGAAGCAAGCCATGGAGAAGAAAAACAAGGAAACAAAGTCTCTCGAAGACCATTTCCTAACATCTTTGTTCTCCACCCTCAAACTCTTGGCTCTCCTCAAAGCATCCACCTCCTTCAACAAATCAAACTCCAACCCTTTCTTCTTCAACTCCTCCACGCACTTCCCCAGCAACCCTTTGTCCTCCTTCTCCCGCAGCAGCATCTTCTCCATGTGAGCCTCCACATCGCTCTTGTAGCGGAGGGCCCATATGATTCCGAGCGAGAATAGCAGAGAGCAAAGGGAAGGGAACCATGACCTGTGACAGGAAGAAGACGGTGATGATTGTGAAGCGTTGAAGAGGAGCATGAGGGTGGTGGAGTGGAAGAGGAAGAAGAAGATGTAGAGTGTGGTGATCTCTTTGCGGGTCGAATCTATTTGAGTCTCCTTCAGAGCTATGCGGGTATTGATGAGTTCCTCTTCTTTCAGCCACTGCTTCAGGAGGAGCTTGTGGGTGGGTGTTTCGGCGATTTGGTGAAGTGGGTGCATGTGCTTCCACTCCATGATCGATGATCTCGTCGTGCTCTGTTGTTGCTCTTCGTTGTTGTCAGCCATAGGAGCGTTGCAGAGAGAGAGAGAGAGCAAGAATGGATTTAGATTCTGAAACGAATAGTTGTATATAAACAGGGTGTATTGATGAGTCTTTTTGAATTTTTCCAACGGTCGATTTTGTGAATTTACAGAAATACTCCTCTCTACGGTTTTTTAAAGTTTTTTAAATCTACATTTCCATTGTTTCTAACGCTAAAACGGGGCAGATGGCTTAGAACTTGGGGTTACCCGATCTTTAACTTTTGTTGTGAAATAAAGTTATATCTTCAATTATAGTAATTGCTGTTTTTCTGTCATCAAATAGTTTACCACCGCTGTTATTGTTATTTACTACTGCATCACTAAGAAACAACTCCATTATCTAAAATAAAAACAAAAAGATAATTTAAAGAAAAAAAATTAGTGATACAGCAAAAACAATATTTATAAGAAACTAATTTGTTGTATTACCATTTTAAATGATTGTTTCCCAACTTTTAATCTGATACTAACAATGTATTCACCACTCATTTTATATCTATACCTACATATAAAGTATTCTATTTTGATATTAATAATTCTATTCTCAATTTTATTCTTTAATAAATAACTTTTCTTTTAATTTAAACAATTATTTTATCTTTTATATTTTAAGTAACCGATTTTGTAAATTTAACTGGTTCATTCATTTTATTTATATTTTTAATTAATTATTTAAACTTAAATAAATATTTTTAATAAAAAAATATCTATAAAATAAATAAAAAATATTTATAATACAATTTTAAAAATCATTTATATCTGTTTTTAAAACTAAAAAAAGTTAACACATAGCGTACGTGTTTTCAATAATAATAATAATAATTATTATTATTATTATTATTATTATTATTATAAAATAAGTTATAAAATTAAAACTTTGAAAAACAAATTATTGAGAAGAGCAACCCAACTAACGGAAAATAAGAAGAAATATACTCTATTATAAATTACAATACCTAACTTTTACTTCTTTACTCTTAAAAGAAAATGTTAACACTAGTTTCTTAGATTGTATTTGCCCACCTAAAATTAGCAAAATTCAATTAAATACATCAAGGCAACCAATGTAAAAAAATATAAATAGTTATATTATTGATTAATAGAGTTATCAATTTAATTATAGTCCATGGATCAATTCCGGTTCACTTCTAGGTTAAGACGAAGGAAGGTGAGTTTGAACTAGAACTTCGATTACTAAATTTTAAATTATAAATTAATCATTAAATATTTTATATGATAAATTATTCATTAATTAACTTTTAATGTTCACAACATTAATTGAAAGGTTAAAATCCAACCTAACTTGTTTGGTTCCATCCACCTATGTCAACTTAAACTTGACCTGAAGTAACATTGTTGGACATGAATCCAAACTTGAGGAACCCTGTCTGAATTAACATATTCAAGTCCAATTCTAACTCATCTCAATGTGTATTTGACTCTATTCGATGAAGTGTTGACATTAATTTTTAAGAATATATATTTTTTAATTCCTTTTTCTTTTCTTTCATCACTAGAAAATTTATTGGGTTCAAAAAAATAATTAAAAATGAAAGTTTGTATAAAAAAAATAATATAAAAGACGTTTTAAATGATTTTTTATGAAAAATAACAAAATTAAACTTTTAACTTGAGAGTTATAAAAGAAATTGAATAAAGATATTAAGATGGAAATTTGAGACTTATGATATTTCTTTTTCATAAAAATAATAAACAATTAAAAGAGTTATTACGTTACACGATTCAAATATCAATTACTGACATTTATTCCAACTCTATAAAGAAAGGGCATTTATTCCATTCAAACGAAATTTACAATATAAACAATATACCTAACTCCATGCCTTGTGCCGTTCCGGAAATGATAAGATGTGAAATTTTCCTCATACGCCTCTGTTCCCCTTAAACTGCAGCTGATCCGCTTTTCCCTTATCCTTTTAATACAAAGTCAAACTTGGCCTCAAGAAGAATGGAGGAGTATGGAGCTATATTATACGTGTTTTCTATGCTGTGGACACCATCAAGAACAAAGTCGTCCGGTGATTTCAGATTAGTGTCCACCTGCGTGTGCGTCCATAATTCAAATTAAATAGAAAAAATAATGAAGAATTAAAAGTGGACATGCAACAAATAAAATATTATTGCTCTTCGGAAGAAATATAAATTAGCAACCATGGATCCAATCACACTTTGATAGATGTATTCTTTCGATCAAGTCAAAACCATAGACTGACTTCCAACAAGATTATCCAGGGCGAGGGTGTGATTTTTTGGGGGGAGGGTAATGCTTGCCAATTTTAGACTAGGCTAGGCTACGCCCTTACTCACAAATTGTGCCCACACCTTTGTCTTCTTCCCTGGTGGGAGCCAAGGTTGCTCCTCAACTATTAATGCGTATAATCATGTTAAATTCTTCTTGATCTTAGCCAGAAGTGTCTAAGCGTCACAAATTTTCAGCACTTGCCACTCTGATTTATTAGAAAGGGTATCAAATCAAAACCTATAATAATACACTTCAAATCGGCAATAATGAAAACACACACACAATCTCATTAAATACTACGAAGCTAAAGCCTGAAGAAGCTGATGCGTTCAAGATTTTGAACTTTAAAAAAGTACGACAGGATTTTCTGTACTCTTACTTTGGGTAAATATTTTCATGAAAAAATCCTTACGTTTGGACTTTTTCTTGCTCCAGAGTCTATTCCTTTGTTGTTAAGACTTAAGTATAAAAGAATAGTTCAAACCAAAATGTTAGTTTATTTGGTGGAGAAACCTCTAGATCTAAGTTCAACATCACTTCCTTGACGCGAGACTCCTACATTTTCATCCCTTTAAAGATTCTTTACGACAACTTTCTCTTTATCGACACTGAGAAGGTAATAACTCTTTCTTCTTCGATGACTTCACTTACCTATCAATATTTAGTCTATACCTTAATAAGCCTATAAGTAACTCTTCTCAACAAAAGCACCCTCATCAAGCAAATAGGGAGAAAATGAGGACTCAAGAGTCGTGTGATTTGTTTTCATACCAATGGCCATTCCCCAACAGAATTATTTTCATCCTATGACAAACTTTCATCATGAAACTATCAAATCGTGAATATACCAATTCCAACCCTTGTGTATGTGTTCCTGTCCCTTTTCAGCCTAGAGCTTCGACACTCACATTTTACATCCAGTATTTGATTGGGCATGTTTTCATCACAATACAACTTCTAACATTTGTCCACCCAACCCAAAGTTCAACAGCTGTCTCTAATGCCATATATCTGAGAAATGATGCTTTGACAATTCCTTTACCATATACATCCAATTGATAACTTTTATATAATAATATAATAATAGTAACATCACAGTCAATTGATAAATGTTTTGACACATACTTAAGCAACTGGTTGTCAACTAGTTCAAAATTATGCTGCAGGTTGATGCGTGGCTCGGTGTCAAGGAGAAGTGCTAGCTTTATCCTTTTGTGGGTAAGGTCATACATCATATGGTGGTGACTTAATCTTTGAATTGAAGTATTTTGAAAGAAATTTTGTTGAAATATTGTTCTTTTCCCTTTCTATTTTAAGGATATTTGTTTTTCTAAATTATAAAGTTTCATAATTCACAATTTTGTGGTGATCTAAATCCGACACAACTTGCAGTAATCAATAATTCACATATTGTGACCGTTTTTGATTACTAAAACTTGAATAATCACAATTTTGAGAATAGAGCATCAAAATTCAACCTCTTTAAAATGAAGGACTAAAATCGAGCTATTCCATATTTATTGGGATGAAATATATGCTTAACCCATTTTTAACTTTTAATAATAATAAAGTCATCATTCTTGCAATCAGTAACCCATCATTATGGTCTCCGTTCAGTCAGTCATTCAGATTGAGCAGATTGCAGATTCTGAAGGGGGGAGGTTAATTTACTTCCTCTTCTAGCAAAAGGTACCGGGAATTTGGGGCAAGAGATGAGTTTGCCATAATATTCCTCTATGCATTGTAATTATGTATGCAAGAGAAAATAATGTATTTTTGGATATGCCCCAAAAATGGAAAATCTTACCACACGGACCCACTTCCTCGTTTGTGGAGGTGTGGGCAGCAGAGCTTTGATAAAGTAATCATGAGCATTAAATGCCAAATAGATATCTGCCCCGCTCCTGGCATGAAGCCTGCATGCACATTCACAAACACAAAGGAGAGCACGTGCGGTTAAGTCCATCTCAGTTAAGTCTGATAGCGAACAAATAGACATTCACTAATTAAAATTTTAGAAAGAAGCACTATGACTTATCTATCTCATTTCCCAATTAAAGATATACATATATTCTTACGTGAATGCTAGAAATTTGCTGTCATGATTATCCCAATTGTCTTCATGCCATGTTATGTCATTCTGCAAAAAAAATAGTTGTTGCATCAGCATAATGGAAGAGTATTATTTCTAATAGAACTGCTTGCATCAATGTTTACCGCTTTAAAAATGAAGCATGTGCATCGGCATAATGAAGCAGAGGATATTTTACCTTGCTGAGAAAACTTTCATGGCTGAATACTTCATGTGCATGCCTGTACTTTATCACCTTCGAGAAAAACCTGAAGTGATCACTCTTCCGGGCATCCAACTATCGAGCAAAAAGATAATCCGTTCAGAAATAGTTTCTTAATTGGTATAGAGGGATGTTATAAACTTGCCTGATCCCACAAAAAATTATTTATGGCAGTATCATGCCCATAACTATTGTTATTTCCATTGCGAGTATGACCATATTCATCTCCCATAAGCATCATTGGTGTACCCTGGTCATTCATTACAAAATTTTAAATCATTATTCTCTTTCAGTGATAGCATAATGCGAAACAAATGAAAATCATATATTGCTGTCTTCAAGTTTTCTTTAAAAATGAAAATTAATCAAGACATAGTGTAACTATCTAAACTGCATGTATATATAAAAAATAGGTTAAAAGAAAAAAAAAATCCCCTTTATATGTGCACCTGAGATATCATTAGTGCCAAGTGAAAGTTTTTCATTTGCCGTGATCGCAGAGCTCTTATACTAGCATCGTCAGTTTCCCCTGCAAAACAAATACAATTAAAAAAAAGTTCAGCAAAAGGAAAATATTACAATCTCGGCCCAACAAAGAAACATTGATATCATCATTTCAAACTAAAATATTATAGTTTTAGTAGACAAGGAACTGCAATTTGAAAACTACCTTCGAAACCACAATTCCAACTAAAGTTATCATTGCTACCATCATTTCCACCTTCCCCATTGGCTTCATTGTGCTACAAAAAACAAGAATCAAGGAATATACATAGTTTTGATGAATCATGACAAATTGAAGAAAAAAAATAAAGAATTACCTTCAAATTGTATGAAACAAGGTCACGCAAGGTGAATCCATCGTGTGCAATAACAAAGTTAATACTATGATATGGCCTTCGCCTGTTCACCTGTACGAACAAATGAAGGAAGGAAGCCGTCATTATAGAATTATTTATACAGCAGCATAGTATAGCACAATTCATGAAATTAAGGTCAAATCCAGCTACACTATATCTTAGACCATTATTTCAATACACTATACACTAACTCAGTAGGACACATAAAATAAAAAAGGCACGAATGGTGCATTTGGGTGGATTCATATTTTTCATTGATGATTGATAAGTAGGAATATACTTACATAACCTAAGAGAAACTAATAACTAATAGGGTGTTTGGAAAATGAATTTTTAGAGGATAATTAATTTGAATTTTTATGGAAAATTTGAAATATTTTATGACAAAATATGTTGTTTCAATAAAAAAAATATTAAACAAACTGAAATTCTGAAGATTCTTAAGAGCATTTTGATTACTTAAAATCATGAAATTTCAAATTCCACCTAAAAAAAGTACGAATTTGAAATTCTTTACAAACTTAGTTCTCAAATTTACACCTCTTCTCTTCATATTTTTTCATCAGCTTGACCTAAGCCAGGGCATCATCAGCTTTACCTCAACTGAGGTGTCATCGGCTTGGGCTTAGCCATGATTCTGTCGATTGTTGGCAATACTATTTTCTCAGCCTATGTAACTTATAGCTTTTCTTATCATTGGGACTGTTTTAGACAAGAGTTTTTCCATTGACACTGACATGAGTTTTTATTTTACATTGTTGGGATTATTTTTCTCCCGATTTAGTCCAGTGTTATTTCTCGGTTGACACAACGAGTTATTTTGTCTGATCATAGCCTTGACCAACATTGGTTGAAAAATATCACCAAATAATATTTTTGAATCATTAAATACTGTTTAATATTAAAATATTTTTTTGTATTTCATGGTAATTAATGTACTCTCTCCAAACAAGTAAAATTCAATAGATTTGAATTAAAACCTATTCAAATTCAATGCATTTTAATTCGTTTGAAATTGTGAATTCCCTTTCTAGACACATGGTAAATGATGACCCTACAAATCTCATCATCTAACTTTAGGAGGGAATTAAAATATAAACTGAATATTATACATCATATTCAAACAATTCTAATCCTATAAATAATTTTACAGCTAAATCTTCTTTATTTTGGGTCTGTGGCCCATCCTGTCATAAAATGTTGCGTCTTGAAAATAATTTACGGTAGTTTAATCTAAGATTTTACCTCGAGAAAGTTAAATTCAATAGTTGTTTGTTAGAGCTTAAAGTAATTCCTAGGTCTCCACTTAACAACTTAAGGAGTTGGTCTTTGACATGATACAAATCCACAAAGTTAACAAAAATAAATATCTATAAGTAGCTTACTCTATAAAGATCAGAAGACCCAGCAACACGAGTAGCAAAGCTCCCCTTTACACCATAATCACCCTAGGACATTTTTTTTAAGGAAACAACAAAGGAACAAATCAAATAAGCCATAAATCAAGATAGACTGGACAATCTCGATCTATTTAAATTTGTATCTTTTTACTATTAGAATTACCTTAATAAATTTCCGTACATCATCACGATATTTCCCATTCCATTCAGCCCACCTGCATCAAACATAAACCATTAATGAAGGGAACATGTTTTCTTTTTTAACAATAGATTACCTTCTCCACTGAAGAAATAATTTCCAGTACTTATGCAGAGACTATGTCCGGGAAATCATGTTATCAGCACCAAAGTTAATATCTCGGATGGTGACCATTGGCACAGACATATAGATCACGTGATGATAGAGTCACCATTTCATGCTAAGAAGCTACAAACAATATCATGTTCAACAACCTTGAGGAATTCAACGGCAGAATTAGAACCACCAAAGTAACTTTAGTGGTGATTTTATGTTATATTACTTGTGGTGCAATCTCATAATGATTACTGGGAAAGTTGCAAGTGGGAAGGTTGCAAGCAGAAAAAAAAATGACTGACTCATGATAGCAAACACTGAAATCAAGAATTAAGCTAGTAACCTATACGCTGTTTAAAACCTTCCGGATGTACAGGACTATAACAAAGACTATTCATAAAATATTTGCTTACGATTAGAAACATTAATAACAAAAAAATTACCGATCCCAATTTGGAAAACTCCCAACAAGATAAAGACCTCCACAATCCCAAGGCTCTGCAATAATTTTACATCTTGATAAGACTGCATCTTTAGCAATTGCCTGCAAAAGTAAATAAAAATTAGTTCACTGAAACATTAAAATTTATAAATTCTCAATTTTCTTCTTGAGGGACAAAACCACTACTCAATTATTGTCTTCAAGTCTATAAAATGCACGTGTGGTTAACACTAATAAAGTTTGGCAAAACCAAATCAACCAAAACTATTCAAAAACCAAATGAACTCCAATCCAAGCTTTCATTGTCCCTAAATTTCTTATTGAGTTTGTCAGTTCTATTTGGCTTTTAATTTCTAATAAGGAAAGGCATAAATTTCAACTTGGTGCCAAGGTCTTCAAGATCCGGAGATTTTAATACTATTCTCATTTTATTCCTTTATCTATTTTGTAGGACAAGTTCTTCATTTAACTGATTTCAGGCTTTCAGCTCATGTGTTATTGAAATCAATTCCTTTCTCTATTCTGCAACAGGAACAAATTTTCCCTTCTGTGTGCCAATTTGGCAAAACAGTTCATTTCACAACTTTATATAGTTTTATTTGCTTCCCGTTTGATCAAATGTAGTTTTACTTGCTTCCTGTTTAATCAAATGTGCCATCTAAACCTTTTACTTTTTAATCTTAGAAATACTTCTCCTGACTCTACCTCAACCCCTTTGTCTACCTTAATGTCACCACTACTTATTAATCTGTATAACTAATGGTATGCATGCCTCTAACCAATCCCAGGGCAAGATAGTGAATAGGTAAAGCAAATTTTCATATATTACATTAAGTTGCTCACACGGTCCTGTAATGAGTTGCTTGAAATGTCATTAACATCCTGTGAGAAAATTTGGACTATCTTTTTTTCTTTAGACTACTGAAAGTCGTATGAACTCCGTATGTCAAAAACAAGCTGATTGTTTTCAGTTTGGATGCATTAGTTTGACACAATATATAGGTCTAGTTCTATTGGCCCCGAAAGCATATGTAATTACCTCACTTCAGATTACCCAGCTAAAAACACTCATGGACACAAATAGAGACAGTGGAACAAAAAACTAAAACGGTCTAGAATTTCTAAAGTGTTGCATTATGAATGACATGAATGTCAAACTCATGTCTGGCAATATTTTCAGAAATTAAATATATCTCAAATGACTGAACTAACTGGTAAGCACCATACCAAATGACAGCTGAATTCATTAATTTACCCTAATAATCGGGGGGGCATTAAGGGGGGAGCCATCAATTCCTCGACAAAGGACACTTGCAAGATCAAATCGAAATCCATCCACGTGATATTCGGTGACCCTACAATAACGTAAATTATTATTAAAAAACACAACAATGCTTATTAGGAACTAAAAAGAAAATTATGACTTAAGTTAGTTTGTAAATGATAGCACTTGCAATGCTAAAAGATGATTCCTTTCATTTTTAAAAAATTAATAACAATAGTCATGCATTACCAGATCCTCATGCAAACATGCCAGTTTTATTTATTGATTGCCATGTAAAAAAGAATCTAAAAATCTAAAATTCTAATGTATTAATTCCATGGGATACAAATAAACACGGAGAAGCTGGAATTCAATGAATTCCTATTTTCATGAAAGAAATCAAGTCATATCAAGACACAATTCAGAATTAAAAAATAATATTGTATAAGTAGTCCATACCAGTGTCTTAGGCTGTCAAGAATTAGCTCCATAACTACAGCATGGTTACAATTTAATGTATTTCCTGGGGATAAACAGTCATGTGAAGTGAGAAAACTTAATGTTGATATCAATATACCAAAATTATGTTGGTGATAATAGAAATAAAAAATAATAATAATAAATAAAAAATTGTTAAATTTTGAAAGTAGTCCCAGAAAGAAAATATTGCATATTAAATGTCCTCAGATAAGAAGGCGAAGCTCCACATAATGGAAGTTTTCATAAAATTTAAGAGTCCCCTGGTGTTGCACAAATAAGGTTCCGCAGAAGGCTAACAAAGGAATAATACTACATAGCTTCAGGTATCTAGATTTTCATAAAGGTCATGTGAAGGTGGAAGTGATGATACGTCCTCCACACTGAGCATTAACAAAAGTAGTCCAATTTGGTTAAAATTGTGGTTCCTTTCCAGTATATTTCTTGCCATGATGACAGTGGATTCTGGAGTTCGACAACCTGCATGCTTAGTGGGCTTAGCCAAACATGCCTAGCTTTTAATTAACAGACTCCAAGTGTAGCCCAGACCATTTAACAGTTAAGCCTAGGCTTAACGTAGACTAACCCAAAAGTGCAATCTATATTTATGATCTGTCTTCATTTCTTCTTAGCATTTGTCCCTCATGTTAGTTTGCTCACAAAATATATTTATTTTCGTAAAAGTGTTAGAGATTTCACATCAACTGCAGATTCAATCAAATTAACGTGCATAAATGTGTACAAATCTATCCTAACAAGGTTTGTTGATCTATTAGACCACCTACAAATATCTAGTCTCACACTCGATATATCCAGCCCTCAGCAACCCTCAGCGTAAGAGAATGTATTGAAGATCCTACATCAATAAAAGATATTACCAAATTATGGTATATAAATAGATGTAAATCTCATTTTATATAGGATTAAGTTAGGCCTAAATCCACTTTCCAAAGTAAGCATAATAAAAATGTGACTCTTAGGATTTAGGAAGAAAATACTCTTCACGAAAAAAGAATATTTACTTTGAAATGCATTAGTTATTTTGGCTTGGTTTTTCTCCCCTTTGAGAAGTCTTGAACTGCAATTTGCACAAAAGTTTCAAAATTTCCCAAGTATAAAATGCGCAGTTTGTATGGTTTTATGCCTGAACTATTCAAAGCCATGGACCCAAAGCTGAACCTTAGCAAGTGACCAGAGGAAAATTGAATTTAGGTACCTCAGGCAGGGGACAGATTGACAGTCCATGGACAACATTACGTGCTATCTATTATAGCCACGTTTGTCTATTACGTGCTTTTCTCATTCCTACAAGCAAGTACTTTTGTTTCCTATTTGTCCATGTTATACCAACAGCCATTGTACTTTTTCATACCATATAAATTGTGCAGCCCATTCTTCAAATTCATGGTTGGCTGATTTTCTACCCATTAAGGGAGAGCAAGTGCCAACACATGCATAGACAACATCAAATTTAGCCCAGAAAACAGGGATTGATCCTAATCCAAGTGGAACACAGCCAAAAAAGCTAATGGGACCAAAATGCCCACAAGCCCTTTGGACAAGTGCCAGTCCAGGGACCAATTTTTTTAAACTAAAAAATATTCCTTAAAAATAATAGTGGATCTCCCAAATTTGACTGGATTTTTCGCCCCTGAACATTTTTTCGTGGGTTGAATTTTAAAGTTAGTTGGAAATTTGTTTTGAAGTTACGGAAAACATGATTATAGGTGCAACATATTGTCGCCACATTTTTTACATTCTACAATTTAGTTTAGCTGTATGAAAGAGTAGAAGAATTCATTTCAAGACAATGGATTTCGTTTTTGTGAATTGTGGCACAAAAACAACTGTTGGTTTTCATTTGTCAATGAAGGCAGCACTAATTATCATTTTATACATAGTTTTAATTTTATATCGAAATAGGCTCGATTTTAATACAAAAATCAGTTGCATGATCATAGTTATTATTTTTGTAAGTGAATTTTGTTTGGCACATTAATATATGTACTCAATTTATGTTTTGAGGAGACACTTTCTTGCATTATAATTTGTAGATACTGTATCAATAGAATGTCCTTATATTTTAATCCCCATGCTAATTTCTATAGTACAAAAATGAGATCTTTTAATTCGTAATATAAATATCATTTATGTTAAAATGAATTTAAAAAACAAAAATAGAGATTTTAGATTTTGAAAAAAATAAAATCTATAAAGAAATGTTCTACCTAATCAAAATAAAAACGTACCAATTTTATAAGATCAAAAGTAATAATTTTGTATTTTAGAAGGACAGTAAATAAAACTATTAAATCAAAATATTGCTTCTCTTTTCAAAATGAATATAACACCAAAAAAACAGTAATTACTTCTTTTCAAAGTAGCACATGAAGCAGAGTTGTCTAATTTCTTGTGTACATTCAAAGTTGAAATCACTCAATGATGCAGTTTAGAATTGCAAATTAATATTGTGATGTCAATTATTTCCCTTGATGTAGTCTCAGTAGTGGACTAAATCGACTTTAACCCTGAACCTAACACATTGTATGTGAGGGTTGTGGCTTTTTCAAGTGGGTCACTAAAAAGGTTATTTTAAGAGTGGGTTGGAGTTGATGAGTAGGTCATGAGTCAAATTGACAAGTCTAATCAAATTAAAATAGAAAAAACAACAAAATATTTCAATAGTATAACTTAAAAATAGGTGTATGCAGTTGTAAATTTGTATGAATAAAGCTACAAGGATAGAATCTTAATGGTTAGACCAAGATATAAAATTACCACAGCCAGAGAAGTTCAGCAATCGCCCATTATTGTCCAGCATGTAATAAACCTGCAGAAATGAAGAAAATTTTCACATTAAGAAAAGGCAGTCATTTTTAACATTCTATGTACTAACATCACAGAACAATTTTGTTAGTGAATGGATGACCTCAAAGCTAAATAGTGTTTCCAATGACACGTAAAGTACTTGATAGAGAAATTCCCCAGGAATAGTTTTAAATTGTTGTAGAATTATAAAATGAGAAAAAGTTGACATTATACCCCTAAAATTTCTAAGAAAACTGAATTAATCTATCTTCTTTTAAATTATTTCTTGTCTTTTTTATACCTCATTTTATGTTTAAACCTATATACATAACTTATGTTATTGTGGATTCTTATCAATTATTATTAACTGAAAAAATATCTCTGAAGTTCTTTCCACACACCATGTACTGTAGAGTAGAGTGTGTATAGGACTAACTAATGCATAAGATAATTAAAATTGGACCGTAAGAGTTAACTTCACTTCAAGTATTATAACATGCAAGTAACACAATCTGTCAAAACAATAGTTGCAAATTGAAATTACCTTATTATCTATGCCACGAAATGAGGTAGTGTAAGGATTGGCATCATCAGCCTCATTAGTATGATTGTAGACCACATCCAAAATAACCTGTTTTATGGATAAGATTTAGTGAAAGAGCCAAGCGGTATATAAGACTTGAGATAATATAAATAAGACAAAAACAGAAAATAACAATGTCAAGCAGACTTCCACTCAAAAGTTGTGATAGTGTAATATTAACATTACTACCTCTATACCAGAAGAATGTAAGGCTTTAACCATTTCTTTGAACTCTCGAGAAGCATTAACTGATCCTCCACCAGCACTACCATAGCGACTCATAGGAGAAAAGAAATTTATTGTAGAATAACCCCACGTATTAATCTTGGAAAGAAAAAATACAAGCATTAGTCATATATGACATAGCAGCCACTTGGTAAACCAAAGTTACATATTCAAAATTTCTTCAATGATCAAAGAAATATACATATCCCAGACATAGTTGGTCTTTTAATATTTGCACATCAACTCTAAATATCAAAATAAATTTGTGCTTCCAATATGTATTCAGTTATCATGCACTGAATTTCTTCGGAGATCATGCATAAAGAGCAGAAGCCGCTTCATTTATTTATTTATTGGGAATACACAGTACTGAAGGAAGAGCTTCAATATTAACTTTGATACAAAAAACAAAGAAAAATACTTTTCTAGTTTACCATGTGATCTCTGGGATTTGGACGCCTCTGGAATTCGAACTCATCAAACTCAAAGACGGGCAGCAATTCTACTGCATTGATACCAAGCTCTAGAAGGTGTGGAATCTACAAGACAAGAAATAAATTAAGTTTAAATAAAGAAAGAGAATAAATTTTCCGTGAGTAAAGATTTGTTGTGGCATGTATTCTTATATGACATATCAAAGAAATTTTCAAAAGGCCCAATATAGCTTAGCTCTCCTTGGACAGTATTCTATCCTTTGGATTTGAATTCAGTTATATGTCCCTGACAAAGTATGATTAAAAAGATTGGAACCTTCTTACTTTTTTTAGACTCTTCTAACTAAAACACATCAATCTTGAGGTGGGAGAAGGAGATACCTTTACATCAACTTTAGCAAAAAGTCAATGTTATTCCAATATTCAAATCCTCACTTTGTCAGTAAAACATCTTTTACTCAGCTGTTTATATTTTAACACTAAACTTCCGTTTGAGGCAAAGGAAAGCTTGCTTCACTCCGTTTCATGACGCAAGGATTTCATTAGGTTCAAAACTGCTATAGTTTGATACATTTTGGACAAACACTTCCCAAGGAAATATAGCTTTCAAAAATTTATAGTGATGCTTCATATTTTTCTTAATTATAATACAAATATTACCTTTTCAATCACACCGAGATAGCTACCACGAATGCTGCTATCCAAACCACTAGATTCATCATTTGTAAATGCACGGACATTCATCTCATATATAACAAGATCCTTCTGCATTAGCAGCAACAAAAATAATGAAAATGGAAGCAAGCATTAGACTTCATTCAACCAGAAATATATTCTCAGTCAAAATGAAGAGCATACATAGTCTAATAGCACACAAAGCAGAGGTAGAATGCTAGCTATAGACATAATTATGCAGAAATCAGCTTGTACAAAGCCTTGATCTAGCAAAAATGTTGTGATGAATATCGCTTACAAGAAATGGCAGGCATTTGTGCTGGGAAAATACCTCAGAAATATTTGGAGGCTTGTAATTTTCTCCCCAATCAAAAGGCAAGCTGTCAAAATCATATGTGCCAAGAAACTTAGACAACTTCATGCTAATATCCCCAAAATACCTTCGGCCTTCAACTAGTTTTGCATAAGGATCAACAAGCACAACACTGCTGTCAAATCGATGCCCCTCACCCCAGTCTTGAGGTCCATCTATGCGATATCCGTATAGAACATTGCTTCGAGGAAGATCCTGCCATTAAAGGTTGTACATATACTTGAATGCTTATTTTAGTCGACTTCTGATAGAACTAGGTCACGTCAAAAGAAAATAAAGAAAATAGATAAAGTGATAGAAAAGTTTATTATTCTCCAGTACAAGTGTGCAACTCTTATGTAAAGCCATTGGGTTTTGTATCTCAATTGGTTCCAGTACTTAGCATTGAAAAAAGTGATGGCGTTATCTAAAATTTGTACAAGGTTAAATAAGAAAAGTTTGATGTAGATTTATCTATGACAGATAAGTACATTATTTAACCCTATTAGTATATGAAACCATGAAAATATTTCAAAAACTGATCCAACATGAATCATTTAGATGTTATTATAACAAGATTAATTTACAATAAAAAAAGAAAAATTCAACCAGGAAGTTTGCCCAATTGCATGAAGAAATATCAATCAATATTTCATAATGACTACATAAGTTCAAGATCAACCAAGTTAAGTGAGACACAAAAAATCAATTAAGTTTCCTATGAGTATTTTGACATGGCGTTTACTAGGAACAGAATCTTTATTAGACATGACAATAGAAAATTATAACAAAGGAGAGGAAATCCTTAACAATGAAAGAAAATGTTGACAGGTGTTTTCCTCTTTCAACAGGGTATTCTCCTTAAAGAAAATTATTCTACACATACGTATTCCAATATAAAAATTAGGAGAAAGTAAGTGAAAAGCTTACACGAAATTTAATAGATGTTTTCATCTACACAGTCATCATGGTATAACATCAACAAATTTAAAACATATAGTCCAATTACATTTAAAACTTTTAACAATCTACATCACCATTCCACAGTAAAGTAAATCATGTGGGAATCCGACGTGATTATCTAAACATACATGCCCCAAACAATTCCCACCACACTGACAATATATTTTAGAAAAATGCAGGTACAACAATAAAGTTGATTTTTATCTCCTCAACCCAACATTTCTGCAAAAATTAACGAAGGTATTACATATAAATACAAAATTTTATGCTCAAATATGAAGAACAGTATTATTTATTTAAACAATTTGGACAGCTATTCGGTAATTGTGTAGCTATTGTATTTTTGAAGGTGTTACAGAATCTAAAACAACAATTTCAGCACACGACCAAGGCAAGGCCAAAGTCCAGGTAGTCGAATAGCATATACCTCAATATAAATGTGCCAAATGTCCCCAGTTCTGTTCAAACCAGGATCCAATACCATTTCTATCATGCCACCACTCAATGTGTCTATACTTCCCCTACAAAAAAAAAGAAAAAAGTGCGCAAAACAAAAAGGGAGCCAATAAATTTTGTGGCTATATTTAACTTTTTTTAAGAACTAGAGTCAAAGCATAAAGTTTAATGGCTTGATAATTCAGGCAATATTGCAGTCAAGAAAATATATCTTACCAAGACAAAGAACATTTATGTTTGCACCTCATCCAATCCCCCTCACCCCCACCCAAAGAAAAAACATATAATCTTGCCACAGAAGAGAACTCCAAATATTAGAAAGATTTAGCAGTCTGCACCCTCCGCCAAATTTTATCAGGACCTTAATGGAAAAGAAAATCCTCAAAAAATGGATTTATACAACAAGATGGAGCTAAATCTTTAATTGACCGAGGACAAGAAAGATTGAACTGAAGGCCATTTTGTCAATAAGGACTACCTAAAAGCCTAAGTTAGTACATTAGGGTCAATGAATAGTTATAGTAGATATATAACCTTAACACCTATAAACCAAAGCTACAATAAAAAAACAACTGATAGTGCATAGTATGAACAATATCCAAAGTTTATTTTTTATTTAAGATGTAACAATAACCATGTGAAACTGTTTGTGACACACATCAATATCTTGAGCCGAAATGCTTTAAGCTTTCAAAATTGATCTCAAAATGAATGAGACGTTGAATCTTTATTAATAAAGCTCTTGCGTCATGTATTACAGTTTACAGTTTTGAGGAAGTATATACGGAACATGAAAAATAGTCAATGCTAGAAACTAAATAATCATGACAAGAATGCTTAAGTGTAGCTAAAATAAAAATTAAACAAAACACATTTTTTAAATATATACTCAAGTATATGAAATATTTTAAAATTTGAACAAATCTCATCTTACATAAAGAATATTTAATTTTACCTCTCAGGAAGGACCAAACAAAGAGTGACAGCAGTTGCATGTCGAGAAAAAATAGAAAAATTGATGCCACTGTCAACTTCTGATACACCCAATGGAAATGCCTTGCCTGGGAAAGTTTTCCATGATGGTCTGCTCTCTATCACTTTGGAGGATTCTTCCTGGAATTGATACATATATTGATGCCCTTCAAAAGTGGATATGCAAGGTGGCACTTATCATAGTTGAAGTGCGCCATTTAGACTGACTACTAAACCTATGCAAATTTACATCAATTTCATCCAACTTTATTTGCTTCAACAATTAAAATGTGAACTTTTAATGTCATCTAGAAGTAATGAGACGAACATCAAAATTTAAAAAGGCTTCCTATCCGTGAACCTTGCTCTTTTTTATATCAAATTGATAGATTATAGACAAATTTTGTTTGGATAAACTTTTTCGTAGCCATTTATTTATAGGAGAAGAAAATAATAAGGAAACATAAAATAGCTTACGAATAATTTCAAAATCATCCGAACTTCTATCCAATATTTTAGCTTTGGGAGAAAATCGTTTTATTTTTCCATAGAAAGCTTATAAAGAAATTTCTCTAAACAAACCCATACATTAAATACCAAGTTGCATTACAAATTCCAGCTGTGCTACAATCACGCTCTCTGATATTTATTGTACGAAATAAAAGTTTTCATCTCAAGGCCAATGACGCATGTAATGACATAAATACCTCAAGAACCCCTTCTTGAGCACGACCGCCATAAGCATTAGGTGTCCTGTGTTTGGAACGATCCATTGTCTAACCTATGCCAAAATTTTCAATCAAAATTTAAAATGACTATGAGAAACCACTCCAAGAACTTAAAGAATGCATTACAATAACGTACCTCGCTAAAAACTCCATGTTCATCGCTCGTTATGCTTCCCGATGCTTGCTTCATAAACCTCACCGGCCTAACAATAAAACCAAATGACAATTCTCGAAAACACTTGCGCTCAGTAATAACCTAATGTTCTTGCTAGTTACAACCAGTGGATGCAGAATTGAAAGCGGAGTACCTCACGCCACGGACTGACGAATTTCCGGTGAACGAACAGCGGCCGGCGTTGTTTCTGGCGGAAAACGCCGAAGCGAAAAGTGTGGATTGAGATGCGACTTTTGAACCGCAGAGTAATGGCTGGAGGGGCATCGTGGGTGGAGAAGTGAAAGACGTGATCGATTGGATTGTGCTATTATGATGAAGACGAAAATGAGGAGTTGGAAGTGGAGTGTTGCGGTAGCGGTGAATGTGAGATTGAGCGGTGGTGCTCTCGCTATTTGTGTCACGGCAAGGAAACAAGCAATGCGAAATTCATGGCTGACACGTGAACGGTAGTTTGGGAATAGAGACGAGAACGTGACGGTGGAGTTGTGTCCGGTGTTGCATTATTGGGACCTGCGTCTTTTTCCGTATAAAATATCTCACTCATCACCACACTTCTCACTGCTAAATGCAGATCATCTACGTTTTAAGTATGAACCGCCCTCAAAATGCAGTTGTATCCAATGGCTCGTAAGCTTTACATTTGTGTTTACTAAACGATCTGAACACTTTAGCGGTGAGATTGGGAACCGCACACTTGGCAGTCCTCAAATGAATTGCAGGAGATCTGGTTCCGCTGAATATTATATGTTTGATTCATGTAAAGGATTACTATTTTTTAGGGATGTAAAAATGAGTTTTAACATCCGAGATAATTCGGTTCATTATCGATTTGATTTTGATTGGTTAAGAAAATTAAGTTTTTTTTAGAGTAGGTCGATCTCAACTAGGTTCATTTAATTTAATTTGTGGGTTCGAATTGGGTTTATCTATATAATCTATTAATGTTTTTTTAAAATTTTTTAAAATTTTTTAATCATTATTTATTATTTTAATTATATAAGTTTATAAGTTCATATTTTTACTTTTAAATGTTATAATGTTCAGTAATATTGAAATTATTTAAATGTTTAATTAATTTTTATTTTCAAGTTATATAAGTTGGTACTTTAATATTTAACTATAATCTTTATAGTATATTATTTGAAACAAAATTTGATAAATTAGCATGACAAAAAATGTTTAATTTCTCTTAATATATTAGTGGTGGTGAGCATGATAAAGACGTTAATTCTTAATTTTATTGTGATTATCGTGTTATGGGTTGCTTAAAAAATTATTTAAATATTTAAATTCTTAAAAATAAATAAATATATTTTTTTTTTACTTGAGACAACTCACTTAATTCACCAATTCATTATGAGTTGAATCGAGTTGTAAAATTTTTAACTCGTCATAAAGTGAATCAGGTTGAATTCACTATTTTCAACCCAACTCGTGGTGAATTAACCCGTATGAATCATATCAACTCCTTTTAACATAGTTATATATTTTAGCTCTAAAGTTTTATTTTTAGTTTTTAAACCATTTTTCAGCATTATTGCTTTATTTATTATCTCCATGAACAGTAACTAACCACCAACTAATAAGTTAAGTTATGGTGACAAATTAGCTATCACATTCCATTCTTTTAATTCATAAAGAGAAATATAATGTCATTTTCCATTCTTTTAATTCATAAAGAGAAATATAATGTCATTTGTTTTTAGAAAGTGAAAATAAAGATATTTGAAAGTAAAATTTATGAAAATTTTTAAATGATTCAATGATAGATAAAATAAATGTTTTAATAGAATAAATTGTTGCAATTATGTTTTAATAGTTAAATTAGATTAAGTTATGTCTTTGTTTTTTTCAATGTCAATTAAGTTTTTTGGTTTTATGCATCTCACTTTAGTTTATATTTGAAAAATCGAATGAAATTAGGTTATTTACGTGACTAGTGTATATTAAGAATATGTCATCAGTTTGTTGTTTTTATGATTTTTTAAAAATTTATATATTTTCTACTTTATTTTTTATTTAAAAAAAAATATTATGTGTCGATATGACATGTCACGCGATATCGACAATGTTATCTATCACGTTTGGTGTTATTGTTTTAGTCTCAAATTTTGTTTTTATATTTATATTTTATTTTAATCCAGTCTAATTTAAAAAAAAATTAAACAACTTTATCTTTTTTCAAATTAAAATTAACTTTTATATTTTATTATTATTATATAGAATAAGAAGATATTAAGAAATTTACTTTGTTATCCATTTTATTCGGTTAACAAGAGTCCTAAATTTTTTTGTCATTTATTTTATTATCTATTATAATCTATTTTATTTGAATATGAAAAAAAAATAGAATATTTACTTTATTTGTTCATTTGTTCGTTGGCTTACAATTTGAATCCATAATTGATGTCTGAATTACAAAATATATTTATTTATTAAGTAGAATTAAAGTTGATGTATAGTTTGATGAGATTGTTTGCGATGGAAATGGCAGAGCTTTCCAGTAACAAGTTTAAAGATAACATGTGACCTACCATATTATCACAACATGATTGATCTCATACAGCTTGTCCGTGAAAAAAAGTTAACAAGTAACCAATTTTAAATATTGTTTTCATATTTTCTTATACTTACTAATCTTTCAAAGCGAAAATAAATTGATTTTTTTTGTAAATATTAATGTAAATAGGAAATGAAAACATCAAACTTTTCCTCAAGCATGCCTCTATCTAGATAACTTCAAGAATGCAGCTTCAACAATGAACAAAGAAATTTCTGAAAAAAAAAAGAAGAGAAAATTGGAATTGAACGATTGAGGATTGAAGAAAAATTGAGGTCATAAATAAATAACCTTTAGTTAGGTATTTCAAAACAAAATGTAAGTCATAAACAATTACTACATGATAAAGCAAATTTATAAACATTTAACAAACAAAATTTGATTTTCATTTGAGGAATATTGATTGTGGGTCAGTCCAACCCGTCCGAGGCCCGTACAAGTCGCGATTATACGGGCCAACGAATTTAAGATCTCAATTCGTTCTGCACTTTCCATTGCACTTTCCATTGCAGACTTGTAACATTGAGCGATTATGGGGGTGTAGACAGCAATCATTGATGTCAACTATTGTATATGGGCCATGATTAATGGACCTGGGTGTAGTATTTATTAGAATAGATGTATTATCATTAACATTTCAAAACAAATTATATCATTAACATTTCAAAACAAATTAATTACAGTCATTAAAAAGTTGGTGACGACAAAGTATGAGTTAATCCACTTCTAACAAAACACAAATCCATTTAACATGTAAATTAAATTTAATATAATTTATATTTAAAATTCTGATTATATACATAGATTTGGTATATGCTAGTGTTATGGTATAATTTAACTTACCACTAACGAACAATGATACTTTAACCCATTTTTTTTATCTACTTTTAACCCACCACTTCAATCACCATTAGATCATCACATCACATCACTAAAAAAAATAAAAAAAGATGATCTAATAGTCATTAAAGTAATGGATTAAAAATGGGTTAAAAAAATAGGTTAAAATATCATTTTACTACCAGCAACCAAATCTTGCTGACTTTTTCACTATTATCAAATATCAAAGTGTTTCTACAAACACACACAAAACATTGACGCTATAAGAAGCGTCATTATAAACTTACAATAAGATGCCACATATTTTGCTATTCATAAACTTATGTTATGTTATATTATCTTATAAGTAGAAATATTTAAACCAAGGCAATTAAAGAAATGATTTCTTTTATTAGCAATAAGATTGTAGGTAAACTTTTTTGTAGCAAGTACACATGTGAATGGCGCCTTGGGTTTGACCTATAGGGATGGGTGAGCCTGGCGGAGAGACACATACCCTTAAATTGTAGGTAAAGTTATCCTAGTAAGTTCCCTTCCGGCACTATTGGGACGCCCTTGGGTACAAACAACATTTTATCAAAAAGTGGGAAAGGAGAGAGCGAACGCGTTGTGGAACAGGAACATTGTTGGTCAAAGCGGGGTCGTTCGCATGTTTCGAGGGACGAGCCTTCAGGCTCCCATCACTTGGTGTTTGTGTTTCAAACCAAAACCAAAACCAAAAACAAACACTACAAATATGCTGCCACCGCTACACTCTGGCACTCGCAGCCGCCAAGGTATGCACTCACTCACACCTTTTTTTCACATTAACCTACCCTAACTTTCTTTCGCTGCTTCACTCCTTCATTCGCCGCATCTTCTTCTTCTTCTTCTCTCTCTCCCTACCTGTAAGTTATTTCTCATTCTCTCTCACCGACAACGTTCACTGTTATTGCAGACTTTTTTTTTTTTTTTTTTTTTTTTTTTTTTTTTTTACGTTTCCTTATTCTTATCCTCTTTCCATGTCAGGATATTCTACAACCGTCACAAACGCGATGGCGCTTGTTTTTGAGGTTTACCGACGCTACATCTACTGCCACATTGTCTCACTTTTTATTCTGTTAAGTTGTTGCTGTTGAATGAAATTGAATTTTCTTAATCGAGCTTTGAGTAATTTTTGGTTCATTTTAATGTTTGAATGAACGGTGCCTTGATGGATGCATGACATGTTTAGCTAGATGATGCCATGACTGATAATCTCTGTACACGTGCTTGTCAGTCCTGCCAGTGCATGATATTTTAATGGCTTTAAATTGTAATTCAGTTATTCTTGGAAATCTTCCTCTCTTTTTTTCTCAGGTTCTTGGCAGATTCAACCGTGCTCGCGCTGCTCGGTTGACACTCCCTCATCATGTGTGCCAAACTCCTTTGTTTATGCCTGTGGGCACACAAGGTCAACGTTCAAACTTTATTCTTTCTGTTTCGCTGCTGCAATGTGAGAAAAATAATTTTTCTACTGCTTTCTATTCTCCTTCTTAAAACATTGCTTGCACTGAAAAAACAGGGTCTATTTTTTAAACAAGTTCCCGAATGGCTAAAATATTTTTGGATTCAGTTTGGTCTGCTTAGTTCAATTTTAAAAAGTTTCACTCCGTTGTGTTTTTGTTGGACCAAAATGTTTCTTCTGTTAGTCTACTACGTTAATTTGGTCACACGTGGCAAACTTGGAAGGAACAATCTAATCTAATAAAAACATCTTAAGTGATCAAAGTGAAACCTTCTAAATTTAGGGGACCAAACTGGAACAAAAATTTAGATGAAAGATCAAAATCATATTTTAGTTGTTCTTTCCATTTTAAATGGAGCAATATACTGAATTTATGTTTCTTATTTTGAAGTGAATTATTTTCCTATGGGCTTTGATTATTGTTTGTCCATGGAAAACACTATATTAAATGATGTTATTTTCATTTGTTTGATGTGATTGTCTTGGTTTGGGTGCTGCATTGCTTACGGGTTGTGGTTCAATTGAGATGCTGTAATTTTTTCTTATAGCTGGGATTTTTGAATGATCAGGAACAATAAAGGGATTGACAAATAGTCAGCTTGAGGATATAGGTTGCCAAATAATACTTGGAAATACTTATCATTTGGCCCTTCGACCTACTTCTGAGCTTCTTGATGAAGTTGGTGGCCTTCATAATTTTATGAATTGGCAACGGGGTCTGCTTACAGATTCTGGTGGCTTTCAAATGGTAGTTCATGACCTTATGTGTATTTGGTTATAGTTTTTGTTAAATGTAACTAATGGACCTTGGGCCATCTCTTTGTATCTTCTTTGTATATGAGACACTTATCTTCTTTGTAATGTATCTTCAGGATCCGTGTTAAATAAATTCATTTTTGTTTCACTGATGCTTTAGGTTTCGCTGTTGCATCTCGCTGACATCACAGAAAAAGGTGTGACATTTCAGGTATTTTTTTCCCTTTTTAAGATGTAGAAAATATTTCGATAGTATGTTCTGTGCTTCACTCATGATCTGTGTTCTGAAATCTAGTTTGTGACCATGCCTTCCAATCTTCTAACTTTGACTGCATACCAGTGTGATTAAACCCTAAACAACCTAAATCATTTCTAACCCACAAAACAGTGGAAACTGGTTAAACTGTCTAAAGCTGGAGGGTTGGACTAGTTTAGACTTCTAAAAATTACCTAGTTTTATGCCTAACTGAAATTTGGGCTTTACTGGATCAAACATGGACTGGTTTTCAATTCTCCTAATATTCCATGTTGATTGCAGGTCTCATAGTACAAATTTGTTAAAATAATCTAGAGAAATGGAAAGAAAAGAAAAGCATTTGATATTTATCATTATATATTTACTTAGTCTTGTACCTCTGGTTTACTAATACATTCTCACACATTACAGATAACTACATATTATATATGATGCATGTTGTTGACCCATGAACCAATCTGACCCCTGGTTCATTGGTCAAACATTTTTTTAAAACAGTGCAATGCTTGGCTTTTCTCATTTTGATTAGATGGACGTCTGAGGTTTGATAGAATATTTGTCGAAGAGGTCATGATGGATACTTCCATTGTCTGATTTGGGTGCTGGATGAGTGGTTATGGGTGTTTTAATACCTACACATGGGTACCCATTTTCTTATAAAATTTATTTGTCTTATCAAACATTACATGCATGTCATGATTATGATTTTCAACATTTCATACATATTGATTTTTTTTATTGTACAAGCACGTAGCATTAAGTGGTGCTAATCCTTTTATGTTTTTTAAATTCAGGTATACATGTAATTATCCATGGATAATTGCCATCCATTGCCAGTCTGAATACCTGTTAATATAACTAGGGATGGATTCAGGGGAAATACTACCCACACTCACATTCACCCCATTGACATCCCTTGGAGGCATGATATGATAATATTAAAATTTGAAGTGTTTTTTCCTTTGCATTTTGCAATTAATGGAATAGTGTGGCGGTCATTTTACAATCAATTGATTGCATTTATTTAATTATTTTTTTGATAAAAGAATTTATATGAAGTGATGTTTATGGAATTATGTTAATGAAGTATATAGCCATCTTTTATTATTTGTATTATTGCAACAAAATTTTATTCTCTTGATGCAGTCACCGGTTGATGGAAAGCCAATGCTTCTAACACCTGAGGAATCAATTCAAATCCAAGTAATGCCTTTCTCCGTGTTTTTCTTTTAATTTTACCTGGGCACTTTTTTTAGCCGAATTAGTATGTTGTGCTTAAGATTTTGAGTACTCTGCATAATGTGATTTTGAGTTTAAATAAAATATTTCGTTGTTTTAAGTTAGTCATTTCTACACTATTTTCAAATTGAGGGAAGGTTGATATTTCTTTAGAACTTCCATGAACATTTGGAATTTAGACCTTATATAAAGGTCTTGTCCTTTATCTTTCTTTCCCATTTCTCTGTTTTGCTGATGTTGCTGTTCTTCTCTACTCTTTATTCAACTTTCTTGCTATTATATTATAGAAAGATTTACAAATAACAGTTCAAGACAGCCCGTAATATTCTTGGCTTTGATATTCTTCACTTTATTATCGATGGAACATCTGTAATTGTTAATCATTCATAATTCTGTTTATTTTCTTAAGATATTTCTTTCTGTCTTTACGTGGAAAAAGTCCTCACTTGTCTTTTAATAGAGATATATAGACATTGTACATATCTTTAGTACTGTACAATTGGCCAATTTCACTTAAACAATTCTATACTTTCTCCCTCTATATTTCTTTCTTTCTTATTTCTTAATTCAGCAGGTTAATACATTCATTTGTTGCTGGGACAGTTTGTACCTTTAAGTAAGAATTTTGAAAGATTTTATGCTCTTTTGTTTAATGGGCTTTCATGTTTTTGTCATTAATTATGCAGAACAGAATTGGAGCAGACATCATTATGGCTCTTGATGATGTTGTAAAGACCACCATTACCGGTCCACGAGTTGAGGAAGCTATGTATCGAACACTTAGATGGATAGATAGATGTATAGCAGGTAAATATTGAAGTGGTGGATTACAGAGTCACAATAAGGAGAATTGAATTGTGATACCGGACAAACTCTGGCCTAACTTGCACAATTCTTATTCTTGTGATGCAAAATAAGAAAGTAATCCTCCGATTTTCAATTATTTGTTCCTTCATTGTGAAGCATGAGTGCAACTGGAATCATTTTAAATTCAGACTTTGACGTTATTCAAGCTAACCTGAGAAGCAACCCTTAAACCATATCAGTCATACATTTTTCCTCTAATTGAATCACTGGATTAACCTTTACATTCTAGATCTAGTAAATTATAATATTGATAACTATGCACATCTTTGAAATGGAAAACATGCATTTAAAATTTTGTTTTTTCATTTCTTTTATAGTGGCTGCATGAGTTGTATATCACTTGGTTACTGGACAGCTATTTCTTCATAATGAAAAACATAGCCTTATTGCAGTAATATATTTTCTTAATTTTATTTAGTACACATTTCTGTTGTATATTCTATTTCTTGAAAGAAGATAAAACTGTAAAAGACAGACAATGGAAGGAAAAATTTATATAGTTTTCCATTCTTGAGTTCTTTTTATTCAATCACAGCACATTAGATACTTTGTTATAGAAGAGAGGATGAAAGATATTTATGTTTTTCACTTAGCATGTGCCATGTATAAAATTCTGGTAAAGATGTATCGCATGGTCAGTTTGTAAAAGGTTTGGTATTTATTTTAGCATGAATGTTAAATAGAAATGATAGGCCATATTTTTAATTCCATTTATATAGTGTTTTAGGACTGCCTGCTTTGTGTGCTAAATAACGATACACATTTCCTTATGTAACAGCTCACAAAAGACCTCATGATCAAAATTTATTCGGTATTGTTCAAGGTGGTTTAGATCCTATATTGAGGTGAATTGAAGCACAAAACATAACCTTCTTGCTATTTATTCTTCATTATATTTGATTACTATTTTACCTCTGTGTAAGTTGCATATTGCTTATAAATTATGGTATTCTGTTATCAGGGATATCTGTGCTAAAGGTCTGGTGGATCGCAATTTGCCTGGGTAGGTGTAAATTCTTGTCAACATGTAAACTGTTTATGGTTTTCTGATACTATTTATATTTTTTGGTTGTTTTAAGAAAAAGACTAGAGTGTACTGGACCTACTGGCCACTTTGATTTGACTTGGCTTTGGGTACAGTTGCCTTTCTAAACTGAACTTGATCAAACAAATTATTCATAAATCAGATGTGCACTATGATAAGTTTTAAGCTTAAAAAATAGTTTTACGTTGTTAATTACATTTAACTTGTTAGTTTTCTCCCCTTTGGTCTATATCAATGTTTCATTTTTTTGAAGGAAGGGGGACCTTTGCCTGATCTGTTTTTTTAATTCATTGAGCTTAATTGCTATTGTCATCCATGGATACTAGAAAAAATAATTCATACTGGAGACTTTGTTCTAGTATACAAGACATTTTGATGCATAAAGGTTTTCTTTTATGAATTTACGCAAATTAGAATGAACCTTACAGACTATCCCTTGCAATCGACACTTGAAAACATGTATTTTTACATGGTAATGTTTGAATACTTTTACTTGCACTTGGTTTTTTTCCCAGCAAAAAGAACATAATTTTCATAGACCCAAGTTGCTTTTATATATGAATACCTGCACACAGAAGAGTCTTGAAAATTGAAATTAATAGTTTTTTCAATAGTTATGTGGGGTTAAATATAATTTTATTTTGTCACAGCTATGCTATTGGTGGTCTTTCAGGCGGTGAAGATAAAAATTCATTTTGGCGAGTTGTTGCTCAGTGCACTGCTGCTTTGCCAGAGGATAAACCACGATATGTTATGGTCAGAATGACTTGATCATATGAACCGATTTTTGGTTTTTAAAATAATCAGTGTAATGTTATCACATTTTGCATGAACTTTCAGGGAGTTGGTTATCCTCTTGATATTGTTGTTTGTAGTGCTTTGGGTGCTGATATGTATGACTGCGTGTATCCCACCCGTACAGCACGCTTTGGCACTGCTCTCATTCCTGAGGTGGCCATTTTTTATCCTTTTTATTCATAATTTGACATTCTTTCCCCACACGTGCACACAACGGTCTTATACAAGGCTACTACTAATAATTGTACAAGGACCAAGAAACTGGTAACAAAATTGTAATTATAGTAACATTGGAAAAACTGAACTTTAACAGATAATGATGATGTCTCCCTATTAGGCTCAAGTGATTCAATTTTTTATTGCACTGGTTTTAATATATTTGCAGTAATACTAGTTTTAAAAAAAATCTATAAATTTTACTCATTTATGTGTCAATATATTTTTTTACTTTTTTTCCTGTAATTTTGCAGGGAGTATTAAAATTAAAACACAAAGCAATGGCCGAAGACACCCGTCCAATTGATCCCACTTGCCCTTGTATGGTATGTTTTAGTAGGTTAACTTTTTTTTATCCGATAAATCTTTCTGCAGAAACCCTGCACGTGTTTTAGTTTGTTTCTTCTGTCACAGGTTTGCAAGAACTATACCAGGGCTTACATCCATTGCCTTGTGACAAAAGATGCAATGGGATCTCAACTTTTGTCGTATCATAATTTATACTACATGCTGCAGGTACAAGTAATATCATCTGATAAAAAGACTATTATAACTATATTGTGTTAATGTGTTTGATTAAAGTCGTTGCATCTCCAAAATTTGCAGCTCAGTAGGAATCTACACTCTTCAATAGTTGAAGGAAGGTTCCCAGAGTAAGTTCATATTCAATTTCTACTCTCCCATTTCATCTCACTTTTGATCTTAAATCCATTCAACAATTTCCTCCCTTATTTATGTGTCAATAACCGTTTTTCTTTTTCTTTTTTTTTAGGTTTGTATGTGACTTTCTACACAAAATGGTATGCTCGAGAAAATCGCCTGGACCTTAAATTTTGAGCACAGCACATTGACTTTTTTTCGTTTAACAAAGTCTTCTTAACACCCTCCTCCCTACTAAACTGATTTCGTGCTTTAGTTATAGATTTGTGAATTCTGCTCTCAAATACTTGTTAAAGCTTAAAAGCAAAAGAATAGCAGAAAACGGAAGGTGGAGTGATATCAATGTTAGTGAACCTGTCATCAGAGGTTATCAACCCCATGTCTAGTTTTCCATTGTCTGTGGGGATGCCAACGGGGTAAAACGGGTCTAGCTTTGACTATACCCACTCTTCCTGAAGTAAAATTTTGTGCACATCCTTGTCCCCATCCCCGTGCATGAAATTTGTGTTTGATCCTTATTCCCATCAAATAGTGAGTATACTTGTATCTATGTCTATAACCGCTATCCACTGTTCTAAATATTAATTAAATAATTTTCTTAAAAGAATGAAAAGCTATATATTGTAAGTATAAAAGGGTCACACTATCAACCAATAGAAAATATTGTTCATAAACTTACCATACATGACGATGAGTGATAAATGACACTGTAAAAATCTCACATTTTAATGCATACACTTTTAACTTTTTTTTTCCTTGTACTTTCTTGTCAAGTAAGTTGAATTGATTGGGAACCATTCTACTCTTTCCCTTTGTTCTCACGCAATACTTAGTTTGTTATACTGATAATTGATGGTATAGTGCTAGAATTACTTAGGGAAAGGCAAATATTAAACCTCTGACCTTGCAAGGAGTAAGCTTTGTAGCCAAACTCGGGCTATAGCACCCTGAAAGCCAGAATGAGTTTTTCCAAAACGGTACATATCTTAGTTGTAGAAGTTCTTATCCAGACTTGGCCTTTCAGGACTACTTCTAGCCATATAACCTTCAGTTTAATACTTGAGCAGTACTTTCGAATAGTAAACACAGGATATCATTTTGTTAGAAGCATGTCATGGGTTTTTATTTTCTTGCCATTATTATTGTTTAGTTTTATTTTGTATTGAAATTGAAACCTTTAAAATATTTCTGTTGACATTATTTTTTTCAATCCAAGTAGTTGTTAGACCTACTTACTAGTTCATGCTGCAGTTTCCCAAAGGTGATGTTCCTGAATGGGTCTGCGATGCTATGGAGGTGGCTGGAATCGACATTTCTTCCTGCTGTGCTCCATTTTCATCATGCGAAGAATATGTTTCTAAAAGCATGCCCAAAGAAGTTATTTTAGCAGGGTAAAGATGATACACAGACGAATAGAACCAAAAAGTTACATTGAAGAGATACACTGTAGTTTACTATGATTTCTTGCGGCATAAATTTTGTATTCTGCTTATGCCGCCATAGTAAAAAAAATATGAAAGGTTAGAATTATAATTTATACTATATCCCTTTAGGTTCTTCTTTATCACGCATATGAAGATTCGTCTTGTATGCTATAGAATGTAAAACGATGTATTGTTTCATATACTGTTTTTGTTTCCGAAGTACACGTAGTGAGAGATTATCTGACACTGAAGCGAAGCTTAAATGTAACTCTTTTATGACCACAAGTTTGCTCAATATTACATGTACAATCCCGTCTGAGTTCGTTTAAACTCAAAACTAATAGAGCAATAGCATGAAAAAAATTCTATACCATGTGTTCTCTATGCTAAGGATATTTGAAAAAGTAGCTTCAAAAATAGTTTATAAACCTTTTTTTAGGTCTATGAATTTATGTCAATAAGTTCATGAAGAACATTATCGAATTGGACAGTGAAGTCTGTGATAGTTTTTTTATCAGATAAAGGTTGACTAAGTATGTATTCAATTAAACTGCTTGCATTTTTCAATTTCTTCTGGGTTACTACCTTCACTCCTAGTAAGTACATTTAGACACTTCTAGAGCAATAGGTACTCTCTAGTTATGAAAATTAACCTCAACAATATTAAGCATTAACTTTGCTTTAGGTTATTTAGTTCTCTACTTTAATTTGAATTTGACATATTATGTCAAAAGAAAATTAAGGACGAATACTTGTCTATTCTGTAAAATTCATGGCCATTGGAAATTTAGTTAAAAATAATTTTGGTTATTTTTAAAACAATTAGGTATTAGTCTTTTATTTACTATATCTTGGTACCTTATGCATACTTTCAATGAGCGATGTTTACTTTAATGACTACTTAAATCATGAAAGAATTTAGTTGGAATTTTGATCAATGAATTTCATATGATGCAAGAGTAGTAGGCATCATCATAACTATGATATTTTCGGTTTTCTTTGTAATTCTTAGCAAGAATTCAAAATGTATGTAGCTTCTAACCTAAAAAGTGAGTTTTTCTAAAATAGGCAAATATGCCTACATAATTATAAAAATGAGCAAATTGTGTTGTCCTACACGATTTTATTATGAAGAAATCGTGTCCACTGTATGATTTTTCCATGTCAAATGGTCAACTCTAAAATTATAAGAGTCAAGACGATTTTTGATTTGAAATCGTATAAGGGTCAAGTAATTTCACATTTTTTTTTTATTTCAAGCTGATCATTCATTTATCACCACTTTTTTTTATTTCAAGTTGATCATTCATTTATCACAACTAAAACACGAAATAGAAAAAAAATATATTATTTTGGTCCCTTCAAAATTTACGGTCAAACCCCGCCATTGCACACATAAAACGTGAAAGAGAAGCATGGTTGTGATCGTAGAGTTCATTGTCAATGAAGTCCCTTTAACATCGAAGCACCCCAAGTCTCAACAAATACTGTTACATTACGTGCTTTGGGTATCAGACTGTATAATAATCGATTACATGGAGTCTGTAATCGATTACAAAATGTAAAGAATGTCGGAGCACAACATAGCCATTTTAATCAATTACACCCCTTCGTAATCTATTACCATGAAAATCGTCTAACCCCACACGATTTCAAGTTGACAATCATCTTGGCCCCCACGATTTCATATCTAATGACCATTTGACAGAAAAATTGGCTAGGGAAACACGATTTCATCGAAACATGATTTCTTTATATGAAATCGTGTGGAACTACCCGATTTGTCCAATTTTTTTTTTAAATTTGCTCATTTTTGTAATTATGGATGCAAAATTACCTATGTTAAGAAAAAAAAATCTTAAATAGCAAATTATTGAAAAAAAAGGAGCAAATAGTATTCCTTAAATGAACTTCTCCTCAAGCATATTACCTTCCTATATATTGTTTATGAATACTATGTTTTGAACTTTACTTTAACACAAGAGCATATGTTGAATAAGAATTATTTTTAACTCCTTTTTATTTTATTTTATTCACTTTAATTAAAGTTATATATGATCATATTAATTATTATCTTATGAGCACTAATTCTAAAATATTAAGTTAATCTTATGAAAAATTTGTAATTTTTTAAAGTGGTATATTGTTTTTTTTTAATATGATAACTATTTTTATATTTCTTAGATTTATCCTTTATATTCATTTTTCGTTTACTTTTAAAAAATGTTTAGTACCGAAAAAAAAATAGTTTCACAAATGTATGAAATTAAAACAAATTTATTTTCATATTTGATTTAGTTTATAAAAGAATAACATTTTCAATAAATTATACTTTTTTGTAATTTTTTTCTATTATTCACGAAAGAAAATATGAAAAGAGTGAAAATTGAACCTTTTCAAATTTTAAAAAATTATTACTTAAATTAAAACACATTAGCTATTATATTAACGTGATAAATTATTCCCTAAATCAACAAAATGTTTCAATTATTAACTTATAATAATTCGAAACATGAAAAACCTTTCCTCACACCCAAAGTACTTATATTTTTTGTCGAATTGCTATACTCATATTTTTGTATTTTGTCCTTCTACCCTAAACCCTCAGGTGCCATTGTCTTTCTTCTTTCGCCACTTCCTCCGATTATTCCTCATATAGCGTATAACTTTATCTCTGCGACTTCCAGGTATACTTCTGGAAGCTCTTGTTCCCTAACACTTTCTTTTATTGAATTTGCACGCTTTTATTTTGGTTTTCTCTGCATCTTTTCTGGTTTTTGTTCAATATTGTTTGGTGCTACGCTTTTGGGGTTGTTTAATTTGTATAAAAAATGGAACTTTAGGGTGGGAGTATGAGGAAATAATTTGTTGAGTCCCACGGAGAAAGCTAAAGCCTATTTGTTAGGGTCTGGTACGATGAGTTCGATGTGTCTTACAATCACTCAAAAATGTATTTCTTTTACGGTCTGATGAAACAAACCTTTTTGAAGCTGTTAAGTGTTTGATAACTCTGAAGCTGTTAGCTGTTCTATTACAACATCATAATTCCTTAGAAGCCTCATATACCTCTGATCCATCTGGCTTGTCATAAGGCTGTGATGGAGGAAAGGCTGCACAGAACATACAATCCATTAGAATTGACCATCATTATTTATTAAAGATGTAAAACCTCATTACTTTCTTCAGAGGCAATTATGTTTCAACGCAATTCTCTGTAATCCCTACCTATCCTGTTTTGCGCTATTGCAACCAAGCACAATCCAACTGTTGGCATCCTCATTCTCTTCCCACCAATTATTTTTCTTCCTCAAAGCGTCACATGAGGCTCTTGTCGCCTTCTGCTTCCCAAGCTTTTGACTCACAACAGTTTGTGCTTCTCCTTATTTGTTTACTTAGTTATGCTTCCAATCATTGTTTGGGATGTGCAATCATGTTATGGTTAGCATCAATGTTTGAGTCTCTATAAATCATTTAAAGTCATAGGTGATACTGAAGCCTTTTTTTGGGCTGGTTTAAGACTATGGAGATATAGTTGATAAGCATACTTGCCTATGTCCTATTTGATGAAATGCCTAAACTTTTTAGAAATAATTTCTGATATATGTTGACAGTTGAATTTTCGAAGGTATAACTCTTGGTGGTATTTTAATGAATGGTTGTTTGGAAATTGTCTTTAGTTTTATTATTGTCCTGTGATTATTTGCTAGTATTTTATTTATTAGATTTTGTTTTGAATAGAAGTTCTGTGTTCGACAGCCACTGATTAATTGGTCATAATAAACACAATTTCTTTGAATACGAGGGATACGAAAAAGAAGTCTAATTGATTTAATTTAATTCATAATTGCATCTGTCTTTTTCTTATCTTGAATCTTGATTCGTAAATTTGGATCTCTTCCATTTGCTCCCTACACGATACATGGATGCTATAACCTGAGCTGCGTCTTCTGAAGTTTGGAAAGGATGGCTTGGACTTGAATCGTACCTCTGCCAAATAGAAAAGGGTACCAGTTCACGCCCAACTTACCCAAAAAAATAATAAAATAGATCCAAATGATAATTATATGGTCAATGTGTGTTTGGTCCACGAACAGGGGTGAGTAAAGATGAGTTCCCTTCCCTTAGTTTTCATTTCCACAAACCCACCCATCTTGAATTCTCTGTTTATCCATCAACTGTCTTTCTATTTGGCCCTCATCAATTGCTAGTGCACAATGTTGCTTTTTTTTTTTGCAGATTTTTTCTGTATTTGATCATGTATTAATACTATTTGTGTTTTATATATGTCGTTCCTTGATTGTGACATACATGTTTGATTTTTGTGATTATGGCTTTGTTACTTGCAGAAAAAGATGCCTCTAGGGCTCATTATAGGAATAGGAAGGGCATTTCGAAGAAAGCGAACATCTTCACTTGACATTCTATCATCTAAACGTGCTCCTCGTGGTTATTACAAGGGCAAGAATTGCAAGCCTACTGGTTTCCACACCCGCAAAGGTTTGTTTCTTCAATTGACGTTGAGGTCGAATCAGTTTGTTTGTTTAAGGATAATTAAGGATTAGCTTGACTAGAATACACTTTTATTGTTGTATTGGTCTTACTTTGGTTTTAAACCAAGTCGGGTGACATGGTATAGTTCTTTTGGTTTGGTTGACTGAAATTATTTGCATTTCTATGACGAACTCTAAAAATTTGTGGTCTCCTTGCTAATAATTTGGATTGTTTCTCTTGTCCTGGATGTCTATGTAATTAGTAAAGTGGCTTCATAAAAATCTCTTAATTTGTTACTCTAATAATATTTATAACTTTTGGGTATTGTAATAAAATAATTTTCCAAGCAACATACATATTATATTGATGCATTTATTTTTACTGTCAAATAAAATGTAAGTCTCCATATTGTTGCAGGTGGGTATGTACTGATGCAAGAAAAATTGCCAAATTATGTAGTTCCTGATTTGACTGATTTCAAGGTTTGCATCTTCCACTCATTTAATCTCATCGCTATATTTTTCTGTTGTTCACCTGTTTTTCTTCAACATACTATGCTGACAATTACCTGGATAAATTCTTTATTCAACTCATTGAGTTTTATTGGCATAGTTTGGGTCAGTTACGGTTATTTATGTTTGAACTTTTCTTCGTCTCCTTACACAATGGCAACAAACATGGTGCTTTTATGTATTAGCACTTGCCTTTGATTTCATAGACAGTGTTCTTATCCTCATCATCCCTGCACTACTCGACCATTAGATAGGTCAAAAGAAGATGGCTTCATCTTCCTACAAATGATCGGAAGCTATTATGAAAAATATTATTTTTCTTCATGAATTACTAGAGATCGACAATTTCTGCAATGCTAACACTTCTATGAATTTAGTTTTTCTCGTGCATAATTGATTCATATAGTCCATTATTTTTATTTTCAGCTCAAACCATATGTATCTCAGTGTCCTATTGAAGTTAAGACTTCTGAAGCTTCCCAACCGGCCAAATAACCAAATTGAGTAGTATAAGATACTTCTTTGTAACTGCAGATATTTTAAACGAAGAGGACATGCCCTTCGTTTTTGTTGTTTGTTCTCGCTTCTTTTGAAATTTCAACATCTTGAGATATTGCCTTGCACAAATATTTGATATCTTAATTGGATATTAACGTATCAAATATCATTCAAATATGTAATGCGATGAATGATTTGGACTATCAAAATTATCAATAAATTTCATGTTTATGATTTTTGGTTATGTTTGAATTTGTGGAGTTAATCGAGTGGAATTTTTAAAATTGGAAAGACCTTAAACCAAATGAGATTATCATGCTTTTATAAATTGCCATTGACGTTGTAATCTTGAAGAGCAACTTCCCTTGAAATTTTCCAAACAATGAAGTAACAGCTTTGACACTTTTGTGTGGTTCCAATTCATCGCTGTTTCTAAAAGTCTAGCGAATTCTTCTCATGCAATAGAAAATGAAATGGGAAATGCTGAACATGTTAAATAAACTGTAAGAAAATTATAGTTTTATGCTTTCTGTAAATTTGATTTTTGAGAAATTGTTATTTTTTTCTAAATCAGCTCGAAAAAAAATGTTCTTTTATCAAGTCTTTGTGCACCAAACTTAAGAATAGGACTTTATGTTACTTCTATTGAAAGTAATTCGATCCATCATCATTTCTACTAGTTTTTGTTAGGTATAAGAAGGGGGTTTTATTGGGTAGACATAATATCAATGAGACATAAGTCTAATTATATAAAAGGCATTGATACCACTCTCAATTCATGAGTTTATGAGTCTTTATCTTTATATAGTATTCTATTTTCTCATTTGTAGTCAATGTGAGACTTTTATTTTTAACAATCTCTCACTCAAGGGTAAGTTTCTTTAATCACACTGGTACACTCTCCTTCCAGCGAAAACATTCTCAATCACAAGTATTCATTTTTTGCTTGTTCTGTACCGGTGTTCTTCTTAACGAGACACTTACTTCAAACCTTTGTCAGGAAGACTTTCGATACAAGGACTATACTGCACTCATTTGAGCCAGTTTTAACCATCGATTTTTATACCATGTTTTGATACCACTTGTTAGGATTAAGTGCTTACCACTAGGCTAAAAGCTATAGCCATTAGTCAGGGTATACTCTTTTTTATTTAAAAGTGTAACAGCAGCCTAAGTGCCACGATTCGTTTTGACAAGGAAGGGATCATTTTTATGATGTTCTGTTTTTTGTTCCAAACATACACTATTTGATATTATGAAAGTGGGATGAGAAGTGAAACTGAAGGTTGATCCATACTTGAAAACTCGTAACGGTTAGGAAGTTAATATTGTAAATGGATACTCGCGAATAACATGTACGAGTATTTTTTATACTTGCATGTCAACGGAGCATGTATCCCTTCCTACAACTCTTGAATTAAGAATTCTTGAAACAATAAGGTTTACTCGATATGACTTAGGAGTTAATGAAATCTTTTACAAAAATCAACTACTATTATCAATTAATCCCAAAGGTTCGTTATGTTATTATTAAATTAAACGATGGTATTTGATTTGTCAAATACATCA
>Ga0209589_1000631_pt1 | contig 51103 bp, 43 predicted proteins | sample CowpeawhiteBW_FD_187525 | JGI IMG/M metagenome (GOLD analysis project Ga0209589, IMG submission 187525) | Root nodule microbial communities of legume samples collected from California USA - Cow pea white BW (SPAdes) (version 2) | ecosystem: Host-associated > Plants > Roots > Nodule | place: USA...
CCCGCTTCCGCAACTGGGGCCTGCAGCGGTTTATGGTCCGCGGCCTCGAAAAGGTCCAAACGGTGCTGCGCTGGTTCGCCCTCACCAACAACATCCTGGCCGGACACCGCCTGCTGCAGGCCGCCGCCTAATCAAACAATCACCGCTAGCCTCTGCCCGCCGCAGTCCCTCTCCGCTAAAGCTGCCAACCTTCAATTAGATTCACAGCCTCTCAGGATGACGGTGCGATGGCGTGGCTTGCTGCCGTCGGGCGTAACGTGATAGGCCGCGCCCTTCTGGGCGGCGTTAACACAGGGCAGGTCAATGGCTGACGCAAAATATGACGTTCTCGGGATCGGCAACGCGATCTTTGACGTGCTGGTGCAGACCGACGAGGCATTCCTCGCTCGTCATGGCATGACCAAAGGTTCGATGCAGCTCATCGACGAAGCCCGCGCCACCGCGATCTACAGCGACATGGGCCAGGCGACCGAGATGTCGGGCGGCTCCGCCGCCAACACCGTCGTCGGCGTCGGCAATCTCGGCGCGCGGGCGGCCTATGTCGGAAAGGTCAAAGACGACCAGATCGGCAAGCTCTACGTGCACGACATCCGCGCCGTCGGCGTGACCTTCGACACCAAACCGGCCACGGCCGGGCCTGCCACCGGCTGCTCCTACATCCTGGTAACGCCGGATGGCGAGCGCACCATGAACACCTATCTCGGCGCCGCGCAGGACCTGACGCCGGACGACATCGATCCGGCTCAGATCGAAGCCGCGAGCATCATCTATCTCGAGGGCTATCTGTGGGACCCGAAGAACGCCAAGGAGGCCTTCGTCAAGGCGGCGACGATCGCGCATGGCGCGGGGCGCCAGGTCGCGCTGACGCTGTCGGATTCGTTCTGCGTCGATCGCTACCGCGACGAGTTCCTCGGGCTGATGCGCAAGGGCACCGTGGACCTGGTGTTCTCCAACGAGGCCGAGCTGCACTCGCTGTACCAGACCTCGGACTTCGACACGGCGTTGCAGCAGTTCGGCAAGGACACCAAGCTCGGCGTCGTCACCCGCAGCGAGAAGGGCTGCGTCGTGGTGTCGAAGGATGGCGTCACCGCAGCACCGGCCTATCCGATCGACCGGCTGGTCGACACCACCGGCGCCGGCGACCTGTTCGCCGCCGGCTTCCTGGTCGGTCTCGTGCGCAACGCCGGCTATGAAAATGCCGGCCGACTCGGTGCGCTCGCCGCCGCCGAAGTGATCCAGCACATCGGCGCGCGCCCGCTGGTGTCGCTGAAGGAGCTGGCACAGCAGAAGGGGCTGTTGGTTTAGGGTCAGAGTGGAGCGTGCACTGTCTCGTTACCCGCGAAGCGCTGTTTTGGCCGAGTGATCTTGGCTTGGCGTGGAGAGCAGCCCGGAACGTTTTCCTGAGCATTGTCGGTCAAGTCGTGGCGCGGCAACCACTTAGCGTTTTATCTCAAGCGTTCTGGATGGTTGCCTGTTCCGATGTAGTCTTATCTAACAGACTATTGCTCGACTGCTCCTCGCTACCACCCGGGGCCGGTTTGCGCTCAAACGTTCTCTCGAGCAGGGCAAACTTAGCCCGAGCGAGCAATTCCTGCGTTCGAGCGATTTCGGCTTCGAGCCGATCTATCCGGGCGAAGCCCGATTCTACTCTCTCAATCAGGGCGCGCCGGTTCTCCACTGGCGGAAAAGGCAGCCGAATACGGCGTAGTGCATCTTGGCTGATATTGCGCATAGAGTGCTGGTTGCCAGTCGCCAATTCTTCGATCTGCTTGCGTCCGAACGGAGATCGGAGAAACCACAAGACCCACTTCTTCGCGTCCTCATCCACAACGAGGCGAAGAATCTTATCACTAAGGAAAAGTCCTTTGGGCTCTTGATCGACCAAGACGACCGCGCCCACAAGTTCAATTGTGTTCGCGCGAGAGATAAGCAGATCACCAAGACGAATTCTTGCCTTCTCCGGAGGACTGTAACTCGGTGGAAGCGTCTTGGACTCGAGAGGGTCGAAACGACCCCATGTAACCGCACTCACCTTCACGACCCCTAACTCATGATCAAGCGGCGGACGTTCCTCGCAGCGAAGGTTTTTGCCGGCTTCGATGCCGTACAAGATGGAACCAAGTTCAATTTGCTCGTGCTCGGAGGAGTCGAAGCAAATCTTAAGAACTTCGCCCATCGAAGGCGTTGTCATGCCTAAATCGGCCTCTTCTGCCAGCGCGCGAGCTTCGACCAACGCAGACGACAGATGGGCTTCGATAGTGGCCGCGATATCTTCGGGCGCTTCGAGTCTGTCCTCGATATCGTCGCTTCCATCTTTAAGCCAGTCGATATCAAGACTATCTCCCCGCGCAGCAATCTCCTCGCGTGTAAAGCAACGAAAGCGCCCAATTTCACCCCGATCTACCCGAGAGCTGAAGCCGAACGGATTCTCACCGAAAGCGCGAGCGAATTCGTCAAAGTCTTTAAGTCTTAACGGATTGGTCTTGCCGTATGCCGGAGCGCCGGAACGCATGTCATACACCCAGACGGCTGTGGTTGCATCCTTTGCGGGAGCTTCTTCGTCAGCGCGCGTGAAAAACAGCACGTTGGTCTTCACACCTTGGGCGTAAAATATTCCTGTAGGCAGCCGCAGGATGGTGTGCAGGTTGCACCAGTTCATCAGCCGCTGGCGCAACTGCTTTCCGCGCCCGTCATCGAACAGCACATTGTCAGGCACCACCACTGCAGCGCGGCCACCAAGCTTCAGCGCGCGAATGCAATGCTCAACAAATGGCAATTGATAGGATGAAACCCGATCGGTGATCGTCAGGTCGTCGCGGGTTGGCGGGCCACCGGCCGGACCGAAAGGCGGATTGGTCAGGATTAGATCGGCATCCTTGAACTTGGGCTGTGCGCCGCTCGGCGAGAGCGTGTCGGCGAAATCGAGATGGTCCGGATCGATCTTGTGCAAATGCAGGTTCATCAGTAGCAGGCGAAAGGTGTCCTGCACGTTCTCCAGGCCGCGCAGTGCTGATTGCAGTTGGAACGTCTGTTGCTTGGGTGACAGCTCGAAATAGTCGTCGGTCACAGCTCGCATGGCGCGGTCGGCCGCGATCAAGAAGCCGCCGGTGCCGGCGGCCGGGTCCTGAATCACTTCCCCCGCCTTCGGCTGCATCAGGCGGACCATGACGTCGATCAACACGCGCGGGGTGAAATACTGCCCGGCGCCGCGCTTGGTTTCCTCGGCCATCTTCTGCAACAGGCCCTCGTAGGTATCGCCGAAGGCGTCGCGTTCCTCACTGAACCAGTGCAGGCCGTCGATGGCATCGATCAACTTGCGCAGATTGGCCGGCTCGCGGACGATGGTGGCGGCGTTCTGGAAGATCGCCACCACCGAGCGGTCGGCGATCTTGGTGCCGTCGCCGAGATCGATCAGCGCCTGACGATAGCGTTGCAGGACCTCCGTTTCGCTGGCCGACTTGAGTGCGGCCCAGCGATATTGCTCGGGAATGCGGCTCTCGTCCTTCTGCTCCGAGGCCATCTTGAGGAACAGCAGGTAGGTCAATTCTGTGACGTATTGCTGGTAGGTGACGCCGTCCTTGCGCAGCAGCGCGCAAAGCCGCCAGAGTCGATTGACGAGATCGTTTGATGGATTCATTTATTTTTGGGCCTAAGCAGCAGGATGGTCCCAGATCGCGGAATTGAGGTCTTTCAGCACGTCACCTAATCCATGATTGAACTCGCGGTCCACCGTTTCGAAGCCGCCAGCCTGTGCAAACAGGGGATCGGCAAGGATTTCGGGATCGCCAACCGGCTGCTCCTTGAGGGGCGCGGCCGATGCGAGTGAGCCATTGTCGCTGCTTCGCGGTCCAGTTTCGGCCGGCAATGATTTGTTGCACGCCGTTCTCGACCCGCGTCGCATATGGCACCAGCGGATCGCCGATCGCGGCTTGGCGGACGAAGCCGATGATGTGAGCCGCGATGTCGGCATTGCGGGCCCGGCCGTAGGCTTGGCGCAAACTGGCTTCCGAGAATCCGTTCTCGTCGAGCAGCACCGCGAGCGCCTTAAGTTCCTTGCGCGTCAGTTCGCGTGGGCGTTGGGTCGCCGCGATCAGTGCCGGGGCAGCGTTCATGTTGGCGCGCACGAAGGTCTCAAAGCTCTCGATGTAGTCGCCCGGGCTAGCATTGCCGCCGTAATTGTCCTCGACGCTGACCAACTCGTCATCATGTTCGGAGATATAGACGCCATCGCTCTTCCGGGCCGGGTTGGCGGCATCGAGAATCGATGCCAGCAACGGATGTTGCCGAAACAGGGCGAGTGTTTCTAGTGGCGGCGCGGCCTTGAGCTTGTCCGCGAGGTCTGCCAGCGGCCCAAGCACGGTCTCCAGTGCCTCACGCCGGGAGCTGTCGATGTGCTTGATGCGCTGGCGCAACTTGACGACGATCTGGTCGCGGACGAAGGCGCGATCTTCATCCGTCGACGCGCGTTGGAGGTCACTCACGAGCGTGGCAAACGACAGGGTCGGGTCGACCACCACGGGCCGCATGTCGGTGACGTCCTGAAGATTGGCGTAGATGTCGACCGCGTCGAAGATGCGGAAATATTCCTTCCCGATCTCGTCGCAGCGGCGTGTGGCGCGGCCGATCATCTGGTCATAGAGGATGCGGCTGTTGACCCGGCGGACGAAGACGAGGTTGGTGATCGCCGGCACGTCGATACCGGTGGTGAGCAGGTCGACCGTCACGACATACTTCGGGCGGGGGTCGTTCTTGAATGCCTTGATCCGATCGAGCGGCTTGTCGACCGAGCCGGTGATCTTCTCCACCAGGTCATGCGGCTGCTGGCCATATTCCTCGATCAGAGCCGCGCGCAGTTCCTCCACCAGAATGTCGGCGTGGTCGTCGCGCGCGGCGAACAGCAACGTCTTGCCGCGATCCGTCGGCGGACACTCCCGCGCGATGGCGTCAGCTACGGCGCGATTGAACGCGCGAGTGTAGACCTTCTTGTTGAACTCGGCGACTTCGAAATCAACCTGGTCCTCCAGGTTGAACAGATCGATCTGCCCGGTACGCGGGTCAATGATATTGACCTCTTCTCCCTGCTCGAAACTGATGCCCGCCTGGCTCAGCGCCGTTGTGATGCGACGGGGCGGCCGATGATCAATCAGATAGCCATCGATGACTGCCTGCCTGTAGCCATAGCGAAAGACCGGGGCGCCGAAGATTTCTCGGGTGTGCAATGCCGGGGTTGCGGTCAATGCGATCTGCGTCGCGTCGAAATAGTCGAGCACCCGCCGATAGGCCGACAGGTAGTCATCGAGGTTGCGAAAGCCGAGATCGTCCTCGCGCAACTCGGCATCCAGCGTGTAGCCGCGGTGTGCCTCGTCAACGATGATGAGATCGTAGGTGCCGGGCGTCGGCCGGCTCGTGTCCGGATCGTCGAAGATGCGCCGGATCATGGCCTGGACCGTAGCCACCTGGACCCGATCGGTCGCCTCCGGAAACTTGCGGGCGAGGTCGGCGACGGGGAATACCTGATCGAACTTCAGGAAGCCCGCGGTATCCGTTGTGCTCATCGCATCGAGGGTCTGGCGGCCGAGCGCGTTGCGATCGACGAGAAACAGGATTCTGCGAAACCGCTTCCGGCGAAGAAGCTCGTACATCAACGCGATGGCCAGTCGTGTTTTGCCTGTACCCGTCGCCATCGCGAGGAGGATGTGCCTCTGGCCAGCCGAGATCGCCGTTTCAACTGCCGAGACGGCTTCATCCTGATATGGCCGCAAGCCAGTAACGCCCAGTTCGCGGTCGGCAATTTCGCGCAGCTCGCCGGTCTCCTGATCGAGTCGCTCCGACAAATCGCGCGGCGAAAACCACTCGGAAAGCGCGCGAGGCTCCCCGCCAGCAGGTCGCGCATCCCAAAACCAGATACCGGATTTGGTCGCGAGTTGCTTCACGTAGGGGCGACCGTTGGTCACAAACAGGAACGGCACACGGAACTGATCGAGACCCTGAACCCACGGTCCGCCAAAGCTGGTCTCGTCGGGCGTCAGCTTGATGTCTCGTGCGTAGCGCTTTGCCTGCCCGAGCCGACCGGGGACGTCCTTGACGCCGCGCTTGGCCTCGATGACGCCGACACAGCGCCCCTCGATGAAGAGAGCATAGTCCGCGGGACCGCTCTCGGTCGGCCATTCCGAGATCGCGATCGACTGTCCGGGCTGCGGCCTTGTGCCGGCCGAGTAGCGGAGTTTGGCGCTATCGACATCCCATCCGGCAGCGCGAAGCTGATCGTCGATCAGGATGCGGGTTGTCGCTTCGTCCAGTTCGACCCTCTCTGCCTGCCTGTTGGCAAGCTGGGTCAGCAGATCAAGTTGCAGCGGCGGGGTGGCTTCGGCGCTGGCTTGGGCCGCTTTGAGAGCCGCTTCGGTCTTCCGAAGACCGGCTTCCGTTTCAGCCGCATATTTCTCCCAGAATTCGCGTTCCTTCTGATGAGCTTCTGCGGTTGATAACGCCTCAAGGCGAGCGGTCTCGGACTCCTGATAGGCCAAAAGCGCCCTGGCTTCATTGTCCGAGCTGATGCGCGCCTGCTTGCGAAGCTCCTCAATGTCCGCTTTCAGCGCTTTGGTCGCGTCGACGGGCGCGGCCGGCGGCACGAAGGGCCCCGGCTTGAAGCCGGGATCTCCACCATAGCTTTGGTGAAACCAGATCGCGGCCGCGCGCGCAATCTTCAGCGCGGTGAGCGCCTCGGCTGTCGTACCAGCGTTCTCGTGGGCTGCTGCATTGCCCAACCGCTTGATATGAAAGAAAAGGTCTGCGATCTCGCGTGGGAGGATCGACCTGACTTTCAAGCTGCGCAACACTTCATCGAACGTCGCGGAGCTTGTCGGCAAAAGCCCATGGCGAGCTGCCACGTCCTTTGCGATGAACTCGGCAAGCTGCCGGAGCTTGATCAGGGTCGACGGCGCATCGTCAAAAAAAAACCGTTCGGCAAGGGCGCCCAGACGCGCAAGACGCTCATCCTGCGCGGCAAGAAAGCTAAAATTGCTGGCGACCCCCATGTCCGCAAAATTATACGGTTTGCCACCAAGCTCAAGCGGCGGTTGCGTCGCAGGCAGTCGGCACTTCGCCTAATACCATTCGATCGACGAATTCTCCCGATCATAATTCTGTTGATATTTCAATGAAATAGGTGCAGATGAGTGCCGCCCGTGCTTGCGTGATTTCGGAATAATAGAATAATGCCGCTGAGTTGCCCGTCGTGTCAAGTTGTCGGGTCGAGAGCCGGCAGCGCCGGCTACTTTGCATGGGGTTGTTTTCGATATTTTGGCAGCCACGCGCCCTGCGAAGGCAGGCTACATGGCTGTCAGCCCACGTTCCATGGTTCGCTTGGCTGGCTTGTCTCGCCCCTCACGCCGTCTTCGCCGCCTTCAGCCCGAGCCGCGCCTCGACCGTCTCGCGCATCACGAACTTCTGGATCTTGCCGGTCACCGTCATCGGGAATTCGTCGACGAACTCGACGTAGCGCGGAATCTTGTTGTGGGCGATCTGGCCCTGGCAGAAGGCGCGCACTTCGTCCGCAGTCAGCGTCTCGCCGGTCCGCACGCGAACCCAGGCGCACAGCTCCTCGCCATAGCGGTCGTCGGCGACGCCGAAGATCTGCACATCCTGGATCTTCGGATGGCGGTAGAGAAATTCCTCGATCTCCCTTGGATAGAGGTTCTCGCCGCCGCGGATCACCATGTCCTTGATGCGGCCGACGATGTTGCAATAGCCCTCGTCGTCGATCACCGCGAGATCACCGGTGTGCATCCAGCCGCTGGCGTCGAGCACCTCCGATGTTTTCTCCTGATCGTCCCAGTAGCCGAGCATCACGCTGTAGCCGCGGGTGCAGAGCTCGCCGCGTTCGCCGCGCGGCACCACCTTGCCGTCGAGATCGACGATCTTGACCTCGACATGCGGAAGGATGCGTCCGACGGTCGAGACGCGGCGCTCCAGCGGATCGTCGGTCGCGCTCTGGAAGCTCACCGGGCTGGTCTCGGTCATGCCGTAGGCGATCGTCACCTCGCGCATGTTCATCTCGGTGTTGACGCGCTTCATCACCTCGATCGGGCAGGGCGCGCCGGCCATGATGCCGGTGCGCAGCGAGGATAGATCGAAGCGCGAGAACTCGGGATGATCGAGCTCGGCGATGAACATGGTCGGCACGCCGTACACCGCGGTGCACTTCTCCTGCGCAAGGGTCGTCAGCGTCGCCAGCGGATCGAATCCCTCACCGGGATAGACCATGGTGGTGCCGAGCGTGACGGCGGCAAGGCTGCCCATCACCATGCCGAAGCAGTGATAGAGCGGCACGGGGATGCAGAGGCGGTCTTGCTCGGTCAGGCGCATGGCGCGGCCGACGAAGTAGCCGTTGTTGAGGATGTTGTGGTGGGTGAGCGTCACGCCCTTGGGCGAGCCGGTGGTGCCGCTGGTGAACTGGATGTTGACGGGGTCGTCGAATTGCAGGCTCTCGGCCAGCGCCGCGAGCTGCTCGCGATGGCGCGGCCCGCCCATGCGGGTCACCTCCTCGAACGGAATCGCGCCTGATGCGGCCGGGCCGCCGATCTGGATCACCGCGCGCAACTTCGGCAGCCGCGCCGATTGCAGCCGGCCGGGCTCGGAGCGCGCGAGCTCCGGCAGCAGCGTGTTCAGCATCTCCATATAGGCCGAGGTCTTGAATGCGGTCGCCGTCACGATGGCGGCGCATCCGACCTTGCCAAGCGCGAATTCGAGCTCGGTCAGGCGATAGGCCGGATTGATGGTGACCAGGATCAGCCCAGCCTTCGCCGCCGCGAATTGCGTCAGCGCCCATTCCGGCCGGTTCAGCGACCAGATGCCGATCCGCTCGCCGCGCTCCAGCCCGAGGGCGAGGAAGCCCGCGGCCAGCGCCTCGACACGCTCGGCGAATTCGTTCCAGGTCCAACGCACATTGTGGCTGGGCGAGACCAGCGCCTCGCGGTTGCCCCAGCGCTTGCATGCGCGGTCGAGGCTACGGCCGATGGTTTCGCCGAGCAGCGGCGTATCGGAAACGCCGCAAACATAACTGTCCGCCCTTGGTGCCAAGACTGTCCTCCTCCAGATCGCGGTTCACGTCGCGTTTTGCGCGATCTTAGACTCTTGGCGCCGCCCGGACACGCCCGACCTATGGCGGGTATTGAAAGATTTCTCTTCGCGTTTGGGCATTCGATCGAAAACGGGCGGCGGGTTCCGCTTCACCTCTCCCCGTAAGAACGGGGAGAGGGAGGAGGCTCCGCTGCGGGAGCTCTTCAAGCCGGCCTCAAGCCGCCTTCTGCCCGCTATCGACGTCGAGCCCGGCATAGATGCCGCTCTCGAAGCCCGCGAAGGCTTCCAGGCAGTGCTTGTCCGCGAACGGCAAGACCTGCATCAAGATCACGCCGCAGACATCGCGTTCCGGATCGATCCAGTAGTAGGTGTTGGCGAGGCCCGCCCAGGCGAGGCTGCCGGCGCTGCGGCCTTCCGGCGTCTTGGCGGTGTTGATGAGGAAGCTCAAGCCCCACTTCTTCACCATGTCGGGATAAAGATCGACATCGTTGGTGTACGGCGGCGCCGCCGTCGTCATCTTGCCGACGGTGAGATCGCCCATCTGGTTCTGCGCCATCATCGCGACGGTCTCGGGCTTGAGCAGTTGGTTGCCGTTGCCTTCGCCCTTGTTGAGGATCATCTGGCAGAACTTGATGTAGTCAGCCGCGGTCGAATAGAGCCCGCCGCCACCCATGTGGAATTCCGGACTCTGCTCGAGCTCGAACGGCATCGCCGCCAGCGTGCCGTCCTCGCCGCGCGCGTGCATGCCGACCAGCCGCTTGCGCATATCGTCCGTGATCTTGAAGGCGGTGTCGCTCATGCCGAGCGGCGCGAACACATTGTCATGCAGGTATGCATCAAGCTTCTTGCCGGATGCGGCTTCCACGGCCTTGCCGACGAAGTCGATATTGATGCCGTATTCCCAGCGCGTGCCCGGATCGCTCGCGAGCGGCGTTTTCAGCGCGGCATTCAGGCAGGAGATGATCCCGGGCGTGCCGGTCTTCTCCAGATATTTCCCCATGTCGGCGTTCCACAGATCGTAGCAGAAGCCGGCGGTGTGGGTCATGAGCTTGCGCAGCGTGATCGGTCCCTTCGCCGGCCGCAGCTTCGGCTCGCCGCTGGCGTCGAAGCCTTCCAGCACTTGCGGCGCCGCGAGGTCGGGCAGCAGCTTGCCGATCGGCTCGTCGAGCGACAGCTTGCCTTGCTCGACGAGTTGCATCGCGCCCGCTGATGTCACGGCCTTGGTCATCGAGGCGATCCAGAACACGCTGTCGGTGGTCATGGCATCGTCCTTGGACAGGTCGCGTTTACCGAACGCGCCCTGATAGATCACGTCGCTGCCGGTTGCCGCGACCGCGACAACACCGGGTATCTCCTTTGCGTCGCTCTTCTGACGCAGAAGCTGATCGATCTGAGCCTTGCCTTGCATTGGGATGTTCCTCCGGTGGGTTATTGTTTTGGAGTGCGGGGATCATCCTCCCGCTTTTGGACCCCTGCAAGGCGGGCGCGCGGCCGTGACGTCGCGATCGCGTGATGGTCGCCAGGTGGGAGCGGCGCCTGCGCAGGCTCTGCACGCAACCAAGTTCAGCACGCGCGCGGAGATTTCGTGGCGGGCGTTGCCGCAACCTTGGCGACCGGTCGGAGCGGGCCCCACGGCAACGTGATCGCGAGGCAGATTTCCCTGTCCGATTTTTTGCATTAACGCATTCACATCGCTGTACAAACAGCGCGAGCCGTATCGTTGATTTGAGGAAAAATGGTCGTGATTTTCAAGTTTGCGGGGACGCGATAATGATTTCGACGTGGAGTGAATGGAAGCGGTATCCGCGGCCCGGCCGCGGCGAGAATATCGAAGCGCCGATCAGCCCCGGCCTTTATGAAGTCCGCTACGCAGCTACCGGTGCACTGCACTCGTTCGAGGCGGTCGAGAACGTCGCGCAGGCGTTGGCGCTGTTGCAGACCGGCTCGAAATCCTGGTTTGGCCGGCGCGATACCAAGGCGCAGGCCGATCTCGAATATCGCACCTGCGCAACCTCGACCAAGGCGGATGCCAAGGCTGCGGCCCAGCGCATGATCGGCCGTCGTGAGACCTATATGAGCGGCGCGGCGTGAGCTGCCCAGGAGTTGTCATTCCGGGGGCGCATCAAAGATGCGAACCCGGAATCTCGAGATTCCCGGTGCGCAATTGCGCATCTGAGGTCTGGTCCTTCGGACCATCCCGGAATGACGAACAACAGCCGCAAATGAGCGCGAACTCAGCACCGCATTTGCGCGTAAGCAGAGCCGCGTCGTGGACAATGCATTGCGGTGCATTTCGGCCTATATAAGCGGCGAATCCCCTCCGGACATTGACCCTCCAGGACCTTGAGGAGTAACGCCATGACCCCGCCCGTTGCCGCACGCGCTTCGCAATCCGCAGCATCCCTTCGCGACCGGCTGAAGGACCCGTCGCTGCTGCGCGACCGCTGCTATATCGATGGCGCCTGGGTCGGTACGCCGGAGTTTGCCGTCAATAATCCCGCCACCGGCGCGGAACTGATCAAGATTCCGCAGCTCAGCGCGGCCGACGCGACCAAGGCGGTCGAGGCCGCCGAGCGCGCATTTCCGGCCTGGGCCAAGCTGACCGCCAAGCAGCGCTCCAATATCTTGCGCAAGTGGTTCGACCTGATCGTCGCCAATCGCGAGGATCTCGCGCTGATCCTGACCTCCGAGCAGGGCAAACCGCTGGCCGAAGCTCTTGGTGAGGTCGATATCGGCGCGGCTTATGTCGAATTCTTCGCCGAGGAGGCGCGCCGCGTCTATGGCGAGACCATCCCGACGCAGCGTCCGGATGCCCGCTTGCTGGCGATCAGGCAGCCGATCGGTGTTTGCGGCGCGATCACACCGTGGAATTTCCCGAACTCGATGATCACGCGCAAGGTGTCGCCGGCGTTGGCCGCGGGCTGCACGGTGGTGCTGAAGCCCGCCAACGAGACGCCGCTGTCCGCGCTCGCGCTTGCCGCACTGGCCGAGAAGGCCGGCGTGCCGAAGGGCGTATTCAACGTCATCACCGGTGACGCGCCGCCGATCGGCAAGGTGCTGTGCGAGCATCCGGCGGTGCGCTTCGTCGGCTTCACCGGCTCGACCGAGGTCGGCAAGATCCTCTACCGGCAGGCGTCGGTCGGCGTGAAGAAGCTCGGCCTCGAGCTCGGCGGCAACGCGCCCTTCGTGGTGTTCGACGATGCCGATATCGACGCCGCCGTCGAGGGCGCGATCGTTTCCAAGTACCGCAACATGGGCCAGACCTGCGTCTGCGCCAACCGGCTCTACGCGCAGGACAGGATCTACGACGAGTTCGTGCAGAAGCTGTCGAAGAAGGTCGCCGAGATGAAGATCGGCGACGGCACGGAGGCCGGCGTGGTGCAGGGGCCGCTGATCAACATGGAAGCGGTCGAGAAGGTCGAGCGGCACATCGCGGACGCGGTGAAGGGCGGCGCCAAGATCGTGACCGGAGGCAAGCGCGCCGCGCTCGGCCGCAGCTTCTTCGAGCCGACCGTGCTGTCGGGCGTGAGGCCGGACGCGCTGGTGGCGCGTGAGGAAACCTTCGGGCCGCTCGCGCCGGTGATCCGCTTCAAGGACGAGGCCGACGTGATCGCGATGTGCAACGCCTCGCCGTTCGGCCTCGCCTCCTACTTCTATTCGCGCGACATCGGCCGCGTCTGGCGCGTCGCCGAGGCGCTGGAGTCCGGCATGGTCGGCGTCAACTCCGGCCTGATCACCACCGAAGTGGCCCCCTTCGGCGGCGTCAAGGAAAGCGGCCTCGGCCGCGAAGGCTCGCGTCACGGCATGGAAGAGTATGTCGAGATCAAATACGTGATGATGGCCGGCGTCTGAAGCACAAGTCGGCAGCATGCCGGCCTGACGTCATCGCAGCATCTAACTCAGGTGCGCAATTGCGCACCTGAGGTTCGGTCCTGTGGACCATCCCCGCAATCACCTAAACCTTCAGCTCGCTCCCCGTCACGCGCTTGTAAGCTTCGAGATAGCGCTTGCTGGTGGCGTCGACCACGCTTGCCGGCAGCGGCGGCGCGGGCGCGTCGCCGTTCCAGCGGCCGGCCTTGCGCTCGGCGTCGAGATAGTCGCGCAGCGGCTGTTTGTCGAAGCTCGGCTGCGGCTGGCCCGGCTTGTAGGCATCGACCGCCCAGAAGCGCGAGGAGTCCGGCGTCATCACCTCGTCGATCAGGATGACGCGGCCGTCCTTGTCGCGGCCGAACTCGAATTTGGTATCGGCGATGATGATGCCGCGGGCGCGGCTGGTCTGTTCGCCGTAGCTGTAGACGTCGCGCGCCATCTTCTCCAGCGTCGCCGCAACCTCGCTCCCCACGATCTCGCGCACCTTCGCCACGGTGATGTTCTCGTCATGGCCGGCCTCGGCCTTCGTCGCCGGGCTGAAGATCGCAGGCTCGAGCTTCTGGCTTTCGACCAGGCCGGCGGGCAGCTTCTCGCCGGCGAGCGTGCCGTGCGCGGCGTATTCCTTCCAGGCCGAGCCGGAGATGTAGCCGCGGATCACGCATTCGACCGGAAACACGGTCGTGCGCTGGCACAGCATCGCGCGGCCCAGGATGTCGGCGCGATGGTTCTTCAACGCGGGCACCGCGCGGATGATCTCGTCAGCGTCGGCGCTGATCATGTGATGCGGCACGGTGCCTTCGAGCTGCCGGAACCACCAGGCGCTGATCTGGGTCAGCACCGCGCCTTTCATCGGGATCGTCTCCGCCATCACCACGTCGAACGCAGAGATGCGGTCGGTGGTGAGCAGCAGCACGCGGTCGTCGCCGACGGCATAGATATCGCGTACCTTGCCGCGGCCGATCCGGGGCAGGGGCAAATCGCTGGAGAGCATCGCGGTCATGGGCGTGAACTTTCTGGGCCTGGTCTTCTTTGAGGCAGCACGCCCGCGCATCGCGCGGGCGTGTGGATGACCTCAGGAGATAGCTCACTCCGGCAGCGGAATGAACTCGTGTTCCTGCGGAACCGGCGCGAAGCGGCCGGTTTTCCAGTCCTGTTTGGCCTGCTCGATCCGCTCCTTCGAGGAGGAAACGAAATTCCACCAGATGTGGCGTGGGCCTTCGAGCGCATCGCCGCCCAAAAACATCATGCGGGTCGGCTGCAGCGTCTTCACGGTGATGCGGTCGCCGGGCCGGAAGATCAGCAGTCGCGGCCCCTCGTAGCGCTCGTTCGCGATCTCGACCTCGCCGTCGACGAGGTAGATCGCGCGCTCCTCATGATCGGGATCGAGCGGCACCGATGTGCCGGCGTTCGCCGTCACCTCGGTGTAGAACCACGGCGAGACCATGCTGACCGGCGAGGTGATGCCGAAGGCCGAGCCGGCGATCACGCGCGCGTTGAAGTCGCGCTCCGAGATCATCGGCAGATCGCCGGCGGCATAATGCTGGAACGAGGGCGCGATCTCCTCCTTGCCCGCTGGCAGCGCGATCCAGCTCTGCAGCCCCAGCATCTTCTGGCCGTCGCGGCGCTGTACGTCCGGGGTGCGCTCGGAATGCGCGATGCCGCGGCCGGCGGTCATCAGGTTCATCGCACCGGGCTGGATCTCCTGGACATTGCCCTCGCTGTCGCGATGCATGATGCTGCCGTCGAACAGGTAGGTGACGGTGGCAAGCCCGATATGCGGATGCGGCCGCACGTCCATGCCCTTGCCGGCGAGGTACTGTACCGGCCCGAAATGATCGAAGAAGATGAAGGGCCCGACCATCTGCCGCTTGCCGTGCGGCAACGCGCGGCGCACGGCAAAGCCGTCGCCGAGATCGCGGGTGCGCGGCACGATGACGAGATCCAGCGCGTCGCAGGTCTTGGGATCGCCGAGCACAGGGTCGAGATCGGGAAGCCAGCTCATGGAAAAACTCCTTCTCTGGTACGGCGATCGTAACAGGATTTGATCGCCGCGTCGCGCCGATCGCGGCGCGGTCACGATGGTCTATTTGCTTGTCACGTGCGATATCGGCGAGAGCAATGTTGGAAACTGGGGTGAGCGATGGTTTCCCTGTTCAAGCCCGGTGTGAAGCTGTTGCAGGTCGATGGTCCCGTGATTGAGACCGCGCGCCTGATCCTGCGGCCGTGGCGCGCGTCCGACATCGCGGCGAACACGCGGATGTTGTCCGATCCCGAAACGGCGCGCTTCATCACGCCCAACCACAAGCCGGTGACGTCGGAAACCAATGGCTGGCGCAACGCGGCCGTGATTGCCGGGCATTGGGCGCTGCACGGCTTCGGCATGTTCGCGGTCGAGGAAAAATCCTCCGGCCGCTACATCGGCCGCGTCGGCCCTTACTATCCACCGGGCTGGCCCGGCTTCGAGGTCGGCTGGGGCATCGCCAGGGAGTATCGCGGCCAGGGCTATGCCGTAGAGGCGGCGCGCGCCGCGATCGACTGGGTGTTCGCCAGTTTCACGATCGACCGCATCATCCATTGCATCGATCCGGTCAACGTGGCCTCGCAGGCCGTGGCGCGGCGGCTTGGAGCCGTGAACGCGGGGCCGGGCGAGCTCGAAGACGAGATCGTCGATATCTGGGTGACGACACGCGAACACTGGCGCCGCGGGTAGCGTTGAGGGGCGCTTCGCGATCGTCACGAGTGTTGGGTCGAGGGCGGAACGAAATGCAAGACTCGGACAAGTCGTGTCGCGGGAATGCGAAGCTGTGTCCTCACCACATTTGTCATCGCCCGGCTTGACCGGGCGACCCAGTACGCCGCGCCCTCTCGGTTCGAGCACGAACGTGGTCTGGAATACTGGGTCGCCGCCTTCGCGGGTGACGACACCGGAGAGGCTGTCGCTGCGCTTACTGCCGCCCCAGCTGCGTGGCCGTCTCGACGCGATCGAACCGCTCCAGCGTCAGGATCGCGTCGGCGAGCTGGTCGGCGCGCTTGTCGAGCACCGGGCGGGCCAGCGTCAAAAACTTCTGCTGCATCGCCTGCGCGTCGGGGAACGAGGTCGGCTCGCCGGACGGATCGGCGTAGAGGCGCTCATGGATGCCGTCGTCGGTGGTGATCGAGACGCGAGCGCCGAACGGGTGGGTGCGGCCGATCTCGAGGCGATCGTCCTGCACCACGGCGAACTTGTCGGCGAGCGCGTCGATCGCCTTGTCGCCGAGCCGGTCGTAGTCGTCCCAGCCGAAGCTGCCCTGGTCGAGCGCAATCGCACCGGTGAAGAACATCGAGAACTGGCCGCCGACGATCGAGGTCGGGTGCCGCTTGGTGGCGGCGTCGCCGGTCAGGGTGATGCCGTTGCGATGCAGGCCGATCTCGACCTTCCTGACCTGGTCCGGCGTCAGATTGTGCTCGCGCCGCATCGCGATCAGCGCGTCGATCGCGGCGTGGGTGTAGCGGCAGCTCGGATACGGCTTCACGCCGATCTTCATGGTCTCGTAGGTGCGGCCGAGGCCGGCCACCGCCTTGTCCGGATGGGCGTTGTCGCTGTAGCCGACCAAAAGGCCGTGCTTGCCCTCGACCGAGTCGGTCGAGCCAATGAAGTCGTTGCGCGCCAGCGTCGCAGCGATCACGCCGTTCATCGCGGCGGCGCCGACCTGGTAGCGCTTGTTCCAGGCGCCGTTGACCAGGAACTGGAGCGAGCCGGCGGCCTGGCTGCCGGACACGCCGAACGCCGAGACGATCTGCTCCTTCGACAGGCCAAACAGCTTGGCGGCGGCCGCGGCGGCGCCATAGGTGCCGGCGGTCGCGGTCGGGTGAAACCCCTTGGCATAATGCGAGGTCGGGTCGAGCGCGTTGCCGAGCCGGCAGCACACCTCATAGCCCGCGACGATCGCGGTCAGCACGTCGCGGCCGGAGGCGCCGACCATCTCGCCGACCGCGAATGCCGCCGGGACCACCGGCGCGCTCGGATGCAGCGAGGAATCGGCATGGGTGTCGTCGAAGTCGAGCGAATGGCCGAGCGCACCGTTGAGCAACGCTGCGACCGCCGGGGTCCAAGTCTTGGTGTCGCCGAACACGGTGGCCTCGCCCTTGCCGTCCAGCGCCAGCGCTTCCAGCATCTTCATCAGCGACGGCGTCGATTCCGCATCGCGGCGGGCACGGATGGTGCTGCCCAGGAAATCCAGCGTCAGCACCTTGGCGCGCTCCAGCACCTCCGCGGGGATGTCGGAATATTTCAGGTCGGCGACATAGGCGGCGAGCGTTGCGGTTTCGTGGGCCATCGTGTTTCCTCAATCTTGCGGCGCAAGGGTAGGCGGGGCCAACAGGCCTTTCAAGCCGCCTCGCAGCCCCAGGGCAGCAGCCATGCTCGAAGTCACTTAACACGAACGTTGGGATTGATTCCGGATCGCCGTGCATGAGGACCTTCGCAAAACGCATGTTCGACCGGCTTTGGGCCCGCAAGACGCAGTTGGCGCTGGCGGTGCGGATCGCGGCCGCCGGGGTGGCGGCCTATGCGATCGCGGCTGCATTGCATCTCCTGCTGCCGTTGTGGGCGGTGCTGACCTCGCTGATCGTCACCCAGATGAGTGTCGGCCGCTCGCTGAAGGCGACGCGCGACTACATGCTCGGCACCATCGGCGGCGCCATCTATGGCGGCGCGATCGCGGTGCTGATTCCCCATAGCGGCGAGGGCAGCCTGCTGGCGCTGCTGGTGCTTGCGATCGTGCCGCTCGCCTTCATCGCCTCTCTCAATCCGAGCTTGAACTCGGCGACGGTAACGGCCGTGATCGTGCTGTTGCTTCCCACCATGCACCAATCCAACCCGCTGGACTCCGCGATCGATCGCGTCGTCGAGGTCACGGTCGGAGCGCTGACCGGGCTTGCGGTGTCGTTCCTGGTGCTGCCGTCGCGCGCGGTGAGCCAGATCCGGGTCAATGCATCGAAGCTGCTGGAGCTGCTCGCGGCGGCGTTCGCCGAACTGCTCGCAGGCTTGACGCGCGGTCTCGACAATGACGCATTGCACCGGATCCAGGACGGAATCGGCGTTGCGGTGACCAATCTGCAGGCGACTGGCCTGGAGGCCGAGCGCGAGCGCACCATGCATCTGTCGTCGGGGCCGGAGACCGGGCCGCTGCTACGGACGATGCAGCGGCTGCGGCACGACGTCGTGATGATCGGGCGCGCCAGCGTCGTGCCGCTGCCGGCGGAAATCCAGGCGCGGCTGGCGCGGCCGTTGGCGGATGTGAGCGACGCGATCGTCAGCTACATGAAAGCGGTCGCGAGCTCCTTGCGCGCCGGCCGTGGCTCAGCCGACATGGCGGCGGTCGAGGCTGCGCTACAGGCCTACAGCGCCGCGGTCGCCGCGCTGCGCCGGGATGGCATGATCCGCGGCCTGCCGGTCGACGCCGTGGAGAGGTTTTTCGCGCTCGGCTTCTCGCTGGAGCAGATGCGACAGAACCTGACCGACCTCAAGCGCTGCCACGGCAATTGGTGCGCGAGCGAGGACACCCAGGAGAAAAGCGCGCAATGACTTCGTATCATGGCTCGCGGCGAGTGAGGCTCTTGCCCTCCAGGCGCCAGAGCCGGAAGGTCGACACCAACCGAACGAGAAGCAGAGGTCGAGGGATGTCTCGAGTTAGGCTCCGATCTTGCGCAACATCGCCGGCACGATCAGGCGGTGGAACGGCATGATCACCGCGAGATAGGTGCGCCCGAGCCAATTGTGGGTGAGCACCAGCGTGGTTGCCGTGACATTGCGCGCAGCCCCTGCCGCTGCGACGTCGACGACGAGCCGGAAATCGAGGTGCTTGTCGTTGAACCCGGCGACCAGCCGGTCCGGCGTCTCGCTCACGACCGGGAATATTCCGATCATGTCCCGTGCCACGCCATCTGCCGCACCCGACGTCTTCAGGCCAAGCGGTGTGACCAGGATGTTGCGCAGAGCGATCAGCAGCTCGATCCAGCGTGGCTGCCGCGTCACCATCGCCTCGGCCGCATGCCGCGCATCCAGATCGGGATGCGTGGTCGCTATCCGGAACGCGTCGATGAACTGCGCGCCCGCGAGCAGCGCGGCGGAGTCCACGTTCGGCGTGACCTCGGCGACTTTCATTTGAGCAGTCTGCGTGCCAGCAGGCGGAAACGCAAGATCAGGAGGGTCGCATAGACAGCGGTCCCGAGCGAGAGCCCGATCCAGACGCCGGCAGCGCCGAGCTTGGTCCAGAAGGCGAGGGCATAGGCCGACGCGAACCCGACCAGCCAGTAGCTGACGGTGGCGAACAGGAGCGGCACCTGGGTGTCGTTCATGCCGCGCAGCGCACCGGCGGTGGTGGTCTGGACGCCGTCGGCGATGAAGAAGGTCGCGCCGATCAGAAGCAGCATCGCGGTGAGCTGGGCGGTGGCGTCGGTGGCCTCGCCGAGAAAGATCGTCGCGATTTCGAAGCGCGCCAGGATCACCGCGAGCGTCATGACGCTCATGAAGGTCCCACTGAGCGCGACCGCGACGTAGCCGGCGCGGCGCAATCCGTCCGGATCGCGACGGCCGACCGCGTGGCCGACCCGCACCGTTGCCGCCATGCCGACGCCGAACGGGACCATGAACAGGATCGCGGCGATCTGCAGCGCGATCTGGTGCGCCGCAAGCGCCGTGGTGCTGATCAGCCCCATCAGGAGGCCGGCGGCGCCGAACATGCCGTATTCCAGCAGGAACGACAGCGAGATCGGTGTGCCGATCGCCACCAGCTTGCCCATCAGCGGCCAGTCGATCCGCCAGACGCGGCTGAACACATGGTATTTCCGGAACGGCCGGCGGCGCACGGCGAACCACACGCCGGCGAGGAACATGCCGAGGTTGACGGTGGTCGTGGCCAGCCCCGCGCCGAACAGGCCGAACTCGGGCATGCCCCATTTGCCGTAGAGCAACAGGTATACCAGCAGCGCGTTGGCCGGGATCGCGGCCAGTGTGATCCACAGCACCGGCTCGGGCCGGTTCACCGCGCTCATGAAGCCGCGCAGCGCGATGAACCACAGCGCCGGCAGGATGCCCCAAGCGAGCCCGAACAGATAGTGCTGGGCCAGATGCGCGGCCGCCGGCGCCTGGCCGAGCGCGAGCAGGATGCTCTCGCCGTGGAAGGGCAGGAACATCAGCGGCAGTGCCATGAACAGCGCTGCCCACATGCCGACCCGCAGCGCGCGCCGCATCACATGCGGATCACGCGCCCCGAACGCCTGCGCCGCCAGCGGGGAGACCGCCGAGACCAGCCCCATGCCGAAGGTAAAGCTGACAAAGAACACGGTGTGCGCCAGCGCGGCGGCCGCCACGGCCTCGCTGCCCAGACGTCCGATGAAGGCGAGATCGGTCGACATCATCGCGATCTGGCCGAGTTGCGTCAGCGCAAGCGGCACCGCCAGCTTGAGCGTTTCCGAGAACTCGGCCGCAAGCGGGTTGCGCGGAACGGCAAGTGCCGCCCTGGAGACGGCGACGGCCGCGTGCGGCGCGGCCGGTTCGATCTTGTCGATGCAGGTCATGGCGGGACGCATAGCACGGCAAGCGGGCCAAAAGGATGGCCAGGCTGTCGCAACAGGTCACGATCGCGCGGGAATCCGCTTGATCCGGGCGCCGAGCGCGTTCAGCCGCTCCTCGATCCGCTCATAGCCGCGCTCGATCTGGACGGCGTTGTTGATGGTCGATGTTCCCTCGGCGCAGATCGCGGCGAGCAGCATCGCCATGCCGGCGCGGATGTCGGGCGAGGTGATCGGGGCGCCGCGCAGCCGACTCGGACCCGCGACAATTGCGCGATGCGGGTCGCACAGCACGATCCGTCCACCCATCGCGATCAGCATGTCGACGAAGAACATCCGGGATTCGAACATCTTCTCGTGCATCAGGATGACACCGTCGCACTGGGTCGCGGTGACGATCGCGATCGACATCAGGTCCGCCGGGAATGCCGGCCAGGGCTGGTCCTCGAGCTTCGGCACATGGCCGCCGAAATCGTCGTGGATCTTCATGGTTTGGCCGGACGGCACGATGAGATCGTCGCCCTCGACGCCGCAGACGATGCCGAGCCGCTCAAACCCCATCCGGATCGAGCGCAGATGCTCGACGCCGGCGCGCGCGATCCGCAGCGGCGATCGCGTCACCGCGGCGAGCCCGATCAGCGATCCGACCTCGATATGGTCGGGCTGGATCGCGTAGGTGGCGCCGCCGAGCGTCGCCGGCCCGTGCACGATGATGGTGTTGGTGCCGATGCCCTCGATCTTGGCGCCAAGCGCGACCAGGAAGTGCGCGAGGTCCTGCACGTGCGGCTCCGAGGCCGCGTTCCGCAGATAGGTAGTGCCGCGGGCGGCCACGGCGGCCACTAGCGCGTTTTCGGTGGCAGTGACGCTGGGCTCGTCGAGGAACACATCGGCGCCCTTCAGCCGCGAGGCGCGGAACTCGAGCCGGTGCGTCGCGGTGACGGAGGCGCCGAGCTGCTCGAAGGCGAGGAAATGTGTGTCGAGACGCCGCCGGCCGATCACGTCGCCGCCCGGCGGCGGCAATGCCACTTCGCCGCAGCGGGCGAGCAAGGGACCTGCAAGCAGGATCGAGGCGCGGATGCTCGCGCACAGCTCCGGATCGAGGTCGGCGGCGCGGATCTCCTTGGCGTGAATATGGAGCGTGTTGCGGTCGGTCCATTCGGCCGCGGCGCCAACCGACCGGCACAGCTCGACCAGCGTTTCGGTGTCGCGGATGCGCGGAACGTTGGTCAGCGTGACCGGGTGCTCGGTGAGCAGCGCCGCGGCGATGATCGGCAGCGCGGAGTTCTTGTTGCCGGACGGCTCGATGGTGCCGGAGAGCCGGCGGCCGCCCTCTACAATGTATTGAATTGGCGGCACGCGGAAACAGGCTCCCTCAGATGTCGATGTTGGCGCTGAGCGAATTGTCCTGGATGAACTCGCGGCGCGGTTCTACCACGTCGCCCATCAGTTTGGTGAAGATATCGTCGGCCTCGTCGACCTCCTTGACCTTCACCTGCAGCAGCGAACGCGCCTCGACGTCGAGCGTGGTTTCCCAGAGCTGGTCCGGGTTCATCTCGCCGAGACCTTTATAGCGTTGCAGCGTCACGCCCTTGCGGGCGGCGTCGGTCACGGCCTCGAACAGGTCGACCGGGCCGTGGATGGCTTGCTCGGTATCCTTGCGGCGGAGCCTGCCCGCACGCACATAAATCTCTTGCAGCTCCTTGGCATATTCGTCGAGCTTTCGCGCATCCGCCGAGCCAAGGAACGCAGCGTCAATGATCGCCACTTCCTTGACGCCGCGTATCGTGCGCTCGAATTGGAAACCCTGACCTTCGATGAAGTCACCGATCCAGCCGCGCTCGACTTCTTCAGCCAATGCGTCCAGCCGCTTGGCGATGTAGTCAGCGGCCGATTTGGCGGTTTCGATATCGCGGGTGATCTTCGGGTTCAGCACGCCTGCGATTGCGGCTTGCTCGATCACCGCGCGATTGTATCTGCTATGCAGATTGCGCAGCACCGAGCGGATGACGCGAGCGTCTTCAATCAGCGACAACAGGTCGCGGCCAGAGCGGTCGTCACCGGAGGCCGGCTTGAACACGCATTCGTCGAGCCCGGTCGAGATCAGATAGTCCTCGAGCGCACGCTCGTCCTTCAGGTATTGCTCGGACTTGCCGCGCGAGACCTTATAGAGCGGCGGCTGCGCGATATAGAGATAGCCGCCGTCGATGATGTCGCGCATCTGCCGGTAGAAGAAGGTCAACAGCAGCGTGCGGATATGGGCGCCGTCGACGTCGGCGTCGGTCATCACGATAATCTTGTGATAGCGCAGCTTGTCGATCGAGAAATCGTCGCTGATGCCGGTGCCGAGCGCAGTGATCAGCGTGCCAATCTGCTCGCTCGACAGCATCTTGTCGGGGCGGACGCGCTCGACATTGAGGATCTTGCCGCGCAGCGGCAGCACCGCCTGGAACTCGCGGTTGCGGCCCTGCTTGGCGCTACCGCCGGCCGAGTCGCCCTCGACGATGAACAGTTCGGATTTCGCCGGGTCCTTTTCCTGGCAGTCGGCGAGCTTGCCGGGCAGCGAGGAGACGCTGAGCGGGCTCTTGCGGGTCAGTTCGCGCGCCTTGCGGGCGGCTTCGCGCGCGGCGGCGGCCTGGATCACCTTGCCGACGATTTCCTTGGCTTCCTTCGGATTCTCCTCGAACCAGGCCGCGAGCGCCTCGTTGAGGACGTTCTCGACCACGGGTCGCACTTCCGAGGACACCAGCTTGTCCTTGGTCTGCGAGGAGAACTTCGGATCGGGCACCTTCACCGACAGCACGGCGGTGAGGCCTTCGCGGCAATCGTCGCCGGTCAGCGCGATCTTTTCCTTCTTCGCATTGGCGTCGGCATAGCCGTTGACCTGCCGCGTCAGCGCGCCGCGGAAGCCGGCCAGATGGGTGCCGCCGTCACGCTGCGGGATGTTGTTGGTGAAGCACAGCACGTTCTCGTGGTAGCTGTCGTTCCACCACAGCGCCGCCTCGACGCCGATGCCGTTGGCTTCCGAGCGCACCATGATCGGCGCCGGCACGATCGCCTTCTTGTTGCGGTCGAGATATTTGACGAATTCCTCGACGCCCCCCGAATAATGCATCTCCTCGCGCTTCTCGACCGCGTGGCGCATGTCGGAGAGCACGATGTTGACGCCGGAGTTGAGGAAGGCGAGCTCGCGCAGGCGATGCTCGAGCGTCGCGAAATCATATTCGATGTTCTTGAAGGTCTCGACCGAGGCGAGGAATGTGACTTCGGTGCCGCGTTTGCCCGGTGCTTCGCCGACCACGCGGAGCGGTGCGACGGCATCGCCGTGGGCGAACTCGATGTAATGTTCCTTGCCGTCGCGCCAGATACGCAGCGCGAGCTTGCTGGAGAGAGCGTTGACCACAGAGACGCCGACGCCGTGCAGACCGCCGGAGACCTTGTAGGAATTCTGGTCGAACTTTCCGCCGGCATGGAGCTGGGTCATGATGACCTCGGCCGCCGAGACGCCTTCGCCCTTATGGATGTCGACCGGGATGCCGCGGCCATCGTCGTATACGGTCACCGAATTGTCGGCGTTGAGGGTGACCAGGACGCGGCTGGCATGGCCCGCCAGCGCCTCGTCGATCGCGTTGTCGACGACCTCGTAGACCATGTGATGCAGGCCGGACCCGTCATCGGTGTCGCCGATATACATGCCGGGCCGCTTGCGTACGGCATCGAGCCCCTTCAGCACCCGGATCGATTCCGCACCGTATTCGACGGAAATGGGATGCTCAGATTCGGCAGGGGTCTGCCGGGCAGGTTCTGTCATGTGAGGCCTTCGAGGAATGTCCCGAATCAGCGGCGCAATGTGGGGCGCTGATTACGCTATTTGTGCCATGAAAGAAGCATTGCGCCTAGCGCAAAGTCTCCATCTGCAAGTTACTGAATAGATAGGATTTTTTGATGCTCTTTCAAGCCCGTTCAGAGCCGATTCCGAAGGCTCTGAAAAGCCCGATTCGGAGGCGGATTTCGGTGCTCCGCGAAGGCCGATTCGAGACCTCAGCCGCGGCGGGTGGCGCGGCCGGATTCGACGTCGAAGATCTCGCCGGTCGGGCCGATGTCGACGAACGCCAACGGATCGGCGCCGGTCATCCAGACTTGCGCGCCGAGCTTGGCGAGCTCGTCGAACAGCGCCTTGCGCCGGTTGGGATCGAGATGCGCGACGACCTCGTCGAGCAGCAGCAGCGGCACGATGCCGGTCATCTCCGCGACCATCGTCGCGTGCGCCAGCACCAGCCCGATCAAGAGCGCCTTCTGCTCGCCGGTCGAGGCGTCGCGCGCCGGCATGTTCTTTGGCGCGTAGACCACCTGCAGATCGGTCAGATGCGGGCCGTCGAGCGTGCGTCCGGCGGCGGCGTCGCGCGGGCGGTTGGCACGCAGCATCTCGCGGTAGCGGTCCTCCACCGCGGTCGCAGGCTCCTGCAGCAGCGCATTCTCCATCCAGCCGTCGAGCGCGATCTCGGCCGAGGGAAAGCTCGACGCCGCCCCGCGCTCGCGCAGCATCACGGCGAGCTTCGCCGCGGTCTGGCCGCGCGATGCGGCAACCGCGACCGCAAGTTCGGCGGTCTCGCGTTCGATCGCATCACACCAATGGTCGTCGTAATTGCGCACCTCGAGCAGCCGGTTGCGCGAGCGCAGCGAGCGCTCCAGCGCCGAGACACGGCCGGAATGTTCGGAATCGATCGCGAGCACCAGGCGATCGAAGAAGCGCCGCCGTTCGGACGCCGCGCCCATGAACAGGCCGTCCATCGCCGGCGTCAGCCACACGATGCGCAGATGATCGCCGAAAGCGGTCGCGGAACTCACCGGCTCGCGGTCGATCCGGCAGCGCCGGCTGGTGGAGCTGCCGTCGCCGCCAGGCGCATCGATCCCGGTGCCGAGCGTGGCGAGCCCCAGCGCGCCCTCGACCTCCGCCGACATCGCCCAGGAGCCGTTGCCCTGGTTGTCGGCGATGTCCTCCAGCGTGGCGCGGCGCAGGCCGCGGCCCGGTGACAGGAGCGAGATCGCCTCCAGGCAATTGGTCTTGCCGGCGCCGTTCGGCCCGACCAGCACCACCATGTCGCCCCGCGCAGCCAGCGTCGCCGCCCGGTAATTGCGGAAATGCGTCAGCGACAGGCGATGAATGCGGGACGGGGTCATGTGTACTCTGTCATTGCCGGGCTTGACCCGGCAATCCATCGTCCGCCTCAGCGGACAATTTCATCATATAGATCTCGCCACCCGGGATTGCCCGCAACAATCAGATCAATCTTCCACTCACGAGACCAGTGTTTGATATTTTTCTCGCGTTGAAGTGCGGCAGCGATCGTTTCGTGTACTTCAAGTAAACGAGCGTCTTGACGCCGTACTTCTTTGTAAAGCCCTCAGCCAGACCTTCGCGGTGCTCGTAGATGCGCCGGATCAGATTGTTGGTCACGCCGACATACAGGGTTCCGCCGGGCTTGCTAGCGAGGATGTACACCCAATAGGTCATCTTATGTGATGGATGGCCGGGTCAAGCCCGGCCATGACGAGAGATGAATCACACCCGCATCGGCATCAGCACGTAGAGCGCGCCCTTGTTGTCGCGGTCCTGCACCAGGGTCGGCGAGCCGGGGTCGGCGAGCTTCAGCACCGCCACCTCGCCTTCGATCTGGGCGGCGATGTCGAGCAGATAGCGCGAGTTGAAGCCGATATCGAGTGCGTCGGAGGCGTATTCGACCTCGAGCTCTTCGGTCGCGCTGCCGGAGTCCGGGTTGGTGACCGAGAGCACCAATTTGCCGGCAGAGAGCGCGAGCTTCACCGCGCGGCCGCGCTCGCTGGAGATGGTCGAGACGCGGTCGACGGCGGCCTCGAAATCCTTCTTGTCGACGACGAGTTCCTTGTCGTTGTTCTGCGGAATGACGCGGCCGTAGTCCGGGAAGGTGCCGTCGATCAGCTTCGAGGTCAGCACGACATTGCCGAGCGAGAAGCGGATCTTGCCCTGCGACAGTTGGATTGAGATCTCGGCCTCGCCGTCCTCGATCAGCCGCTGCACTTCGCCCACGGTCTTGCGGGGCACGATGACGCCGGGCATGCCGGCCGCGCCGTTGGGCAGCGCGAGGTCGATCTGCGCCAGACGGTGGCCATCGGTGGCGACGCCGCGCAGGGTCGCGGCCTTGGCGCTGCCGGCCGAGTGCAGATAGATGCCGTTGAGGTAGTAGCGGGTCTCCTCGGTCGAGATCGCAAACTGGGTGCGGTCGATCAGGCGCTTGATGTCGGAGGCCGGCAGCGAGAACGAGTGCGTCATGTCGCCGGCGGCGAGATCGGGGAAATCGCTTTCGGGCAGCGTCTGCAACGTGAAGCGCGAGCGCCCGGCGCGCACCGCCAGCACCGAGCGGTCGCCGTCGGCTTCCAGCACGATCTGCGAGCCGTCGGGCAGCTTGCGGACGATGTCGTAGAACATGTGCGCGGGCACGGTGGTCGAGCCGGCGGTTCCGGTCTCGGCGGCCAGCGTTTCCGTCACTTCGAGATCGAGGTCGGTCGCCTTCAGGGACAGCTTGGCGCCCTCGGCGCGGATCAGCACATTGCCGAGGATCGGGATGGTGTTGCGGCGCTCGACCACGCGATGAACGTGACCCAGCGATTTCAGGAGTTGCGCGCGCTCGACGGTGACCTTCATTTGCAATACCCGCCAGATCCCTCAGATGGAAAAGCCGGGCGGCCGTTTACGGCAGCACCGCGGCATTGGAAACCCGAAAAGCCGGATCAATATCGGATTTGATCAAACCCACGGGGGGACCGCAAGGTGGCGCGGATGGCGGGCCGACGCAAGGGAAACGGCGGCCGTTCCCCACGTTTTGGGCCACAAAAGCCTCGCCTGCCGCTGCGAAACGGGAGGGCGAGGCTCCGGACGCAGGCCTATTCCTGCAACTGGCGCTTCAGCGATTCGACCTCTTCGGAGAGCGCCGTATCCTTGGCCACCAGTGCCTCGATCTTGCGCACGGCGTGCAGCACCGTGGTGTGATCGCGGCCGCCGAAGCGCCGGCCGATCTCGGGCAGCGAGCGCAGGGTCAGCGTCTTCGCCAGATACATCGCGACCTGGCGCGGACGCACCACATTGGCGGTGCGGCGGGACGACAAGAGGTCGGAGCGGCTGACATTGTATTGCCGGGCGACCACGCGCTGAATGTCCTCGATCTTGATCCGCTTCGGTTCCTGCGGGCGGATCAGGTCGCGCACCTCCCGCTCGGCCATCTCCAGCGTCACCGGCTGGTTATTGAGCTTGGAGTGCGCCAGCAGGCGGTTGATCGCGCCTTCGAGGTCGCGACCGTTATGGGTGATGGTGCGCGCCAGATAGTCGAGCACTTCGTCCGGCACGTCAAAGCTCGCATGGTGTACGCGGGCCGCTGCAACGCGCGACTTCAGAATGCCGAGGCGCAGCTCCTCGCCAAGCGAAGCCATCTCGACCACCAGGCCGCCGGCGAGCCGAGAGCGCACGCGGTCGTCAAGGCTTTCCAGATCCGACGGCGGACGGTCGGCCGCGATCACCACCTGGCGGCCGGCATCGATCAGCGCGTTCAACGTGTGACAGAACTCGGCCTGGGTCGACTTGCCCTGCAGGAATTGCAGGTCGTCGATCACCAGCACGTCGATGCCGCGCAGCGCCTCCTTGAAGGCCAGCGCCGTCTGCGTCTTCAGGGCGGCGACGAAGCCGTACATGAATTTCTCGGCGGTGAGATACAGCACCTTGCGCTCGCTGCCCGAGTTGCCGGCCCACGTCACCGCCTGCAAGAGATGGGTTTTGCCGAGGCCGACGCCGGCGTGGATGTAGAGCGGGTTGAACATCACGGGATCGCCGCGGCGGCCCTCCGCGACCTGCCGCGCGGCGGCGTGCGCCAGCGTGTTCGAGCGGCCGACGACGAAGCTTGCGAAGGTCAGGCGCGGATCGAGCGGCGAGCCGCCGAGCGCGTCATGGTTTGCGGACACCGGCGCGGTCGCAACCGAGCGCAGTTCGGGCGAGGGGCGGCCGTCGGAGCGTTCGACACGGCGCACTTCGACCGGCGCCACCGTCTCCTTGACCGGCGCCGCGGCGCGGATCGCGGAGCGCACAGTGAGGTCGATGCGATGCACTTCGGGCATCTCGGCCTGCCAGCAGGTCAGCACGCGATCGGCGTAGTGCGCCTGAATCCAGCTCTTCAGGAACCGGGTCGGAACCGACAGGTGCACGCTCTCGTCCTGGACGCCTTCCAGGTCCATCCGCGCGAACCAGCTCGTATAGACGTCCTCGCCGACGCTCGTCCGCAACCGCCCCTTCACCCGCGACCAGCGTTCCTGTTCCGTGTTTGTCATTGCCTTCGTACTTCCAAGTCTGAGAGATGTTTGTTGCGAAAGCGCCGCGCAGGCTGCCCGCGACGGCGCGACCTCTAGCGGGTGCTGCCTGCTCCAGACAAAGATCTCCCGTGTGACGACAATGCGTCACCTGTCAGATCATCTGTTTGGAGAAGAAGCGTCCCGCGAGGTCAGCGCGTACTCGACGGTCTCTGGGAGCTAGAGCCGGAGTCCGAGGGGTTGATTACGGCACCATTGGAAGTCTGCGCTCCAGCGATCGTGGTGTCGACCGCAGTGATGATCCCGTAAGTCATTAGTCCTCCCCCTCCCGCCGCGACGTATCGCGACAAGCTATCAACTTGCTGGTGTCTTCAAATTCAGTTGCTGCTACCGAACACCGAGATGCCCGGCGCTGCCCCGCCGCGTGTCTTCCTCATCAACCCGTCCGCTCGCTTCGCGTTCCAGCTTCCAGACTCTGACGATCGTTCCTGGTCTCTCTTGTTCGAGGTGTCGGGGAAAACCCGAGGCCTCGCCGGAGGAATTTTGACACAGGTCTACCGTCCTCATATCGCTATGAGTTGTCAGTCTAGCTTCGCTTGGAGAGCGTCGCTAACGCGCACACCGCCGCCGATTTGCACGTCCGCCCTTGGGTCTCAAACCGCGCTGATCTGGAGAGCCATGGGCGTCGCGGACAACAAACAAATACACCAAGCGGATTTCCTGACAATCCGTGGATTCGACGGAGAGCGAGACTCTTCGCGAGTGTTGCGTCGCGGCCAACGCAATACCGCGAAAGCAAGTTTTTGAATCCGCGCACAGAATCGCGCGTGTCACAGACGGCGGTGTAATACTAAAATTTTTTCATAGAAAATTTACATTCGCCGTTGCGACGGTCGATTTTCCAATCGCTGCTCAGCACTATGTTCATAAGTAATTCGCGAAGCGTGATTTTTCACGATTGCTTTTACAGGGTAACTCCCGCCCAACAGTTTTTCGAAAGAGATGCCGTGCGCTATTCCATCTACCTTGCGTAGAGCGAGATGTTTGCGCTTAAGCTTAACGCGTCGAGCGAGATGCGCCTGTAGAAATACGGATGCGACGAAACACAACGCGTGCCCGGTTGCGCAGCAGCACAATCCGTCTTGCGTGACGAAACTGCTTCGCAGCACACGATCAAGCAGCAGACAAACAAAAAGCCCGGCGCGAGCCGGGCTTCGTAAGCGATGAGCCTTTTGGTCAGCTCACTGTGCAGCGAGCTTTGCGATCTGGTGCGAGAGGCGCGACACCTTCCGGCTCGCATTGTTCTTGTGAATGATGTTCTTCTGCGCAGCCTTCATCAGTTCAGGCTCAGCGCGCGTCATCGCCTTGAGTGCTGCTTCGCGGTCGCCGCGCTTGATCGCCTCCTCGACGGTGCGAACGGCGCCGCGCATCTGCGTGCGGCGCGACTTGTTGATGATGGTGCGGCGGGCAATCTTGCGGGTCGCCTTCTTGGCGGAAGTGGTATTGGCCATGGTCTCAACTGTCCTTCGGCGGTGATCGCTCGGTGGTCGGGCTCGCGCGCACCGGCCGGTTCAAATCTTTACTCGGGTGTATTGTCCAAGGGTGTTCTTGAGCAAGGTGTTCTTGAGGCGGCCATGCCAGGGAGCGGAACGCTGCCCCCACATGCGGCACTGTCCAAAGAACAGCGGCGGCAGGATTGCGCCCGCCGCCATCGGCCGGTCTTATAGATGCCGCAGCCCCCAGCGTCAACGCTTTCTGGGCCTAAAAAGCGCCCGAAATTGGCTTGCGACGCCCGGATAAGGCCCTGAAGAGGTTGAATTTCCGGGGAGTGCCCGGTAAGGCCTGACAATCAGGGCGCGACAGGAAATTGGGGTGATGCATGATCCGCGGTTTTTTCCGTCTCATCGGCCTCGTCCTGCTGGCCGGCGGATTCATCTTCCTGGTCTATGACGGCGCCCGCTACGTCGCCGACCAGAGCCTGCGCTTCACCCAGTTTGGCCAGTTCTGGAATGACGTCCACCAGTCCAGCCAGCAGGCACTCCGCGTCTGGGTCGAGAGCCACGCGCCGTGGCTGTGGAACGGCGTGATCAGGGTCGTTCTCGATCAGCCGGCATTCGCGGTGCTCGGCATTGCCGGCATTCTTCTGATGGTCCTGTTCCGGCCGCGTAGGCCGCTGATCGGTTACACGCGGGACTGAGCTGCGCCATCGCAGCCGCGGGTAACGGGGCTGCCATCGCCAGCGTAAGGACATATATAGTCGGCAGCCGGCCCGCAGGCCCTCGCCGCGTCGGCCGATGTCCTGCCTGGAGGTAATCCATGTTGTTCATGCGCAAAACCACCGCATTGCCGAGCGCCGCCGAGGCGCTGCCGGGCCGCGCGACGCCGATCCCGACCGCGACCACTCATTTCGTCAATGGCAGCAACTTGAAGCCACCTTATCCGCAAGGCCTCGAGCAGGCCGTGTTCGGGCTCGGTTGCTTCTGGGGCGCGGAGCGCAAGTTCTGGGAGCTTGGCGACGGCATCTACACCACGGCCGTCGGCTATGCCGGAGGCCACACGCCGAATCCGACCTATGAAGAGGTCTGCTCCGGTCGGACCGGCCACACCGAGGTGGTGCTCGTCGTGTTCGATCCCAAGAAGATCTCCTACGAGAAGCTGTTGAAGACGTTCTGGGAGAACCACGACCCGACCCAGGGCATGCGGCAGGGCAACGATATCGGCACGCAATATCGCTCCGCGATCTACACCTTCAGCGATGCGCAGCACAAAGCCGCCGAATCATCCAGCGCGATGTATCAGAAGGCGCTCGCCGCCAAGGGGCTCGGCACCATCACCACCGAGGTCGCGCCGGCCGGCGAGTTCTATTTCGCGGAGGACTACCACCAGCAATATCTCGCCAAGAATCCGGCGGGCTATTGCGGGCTCGGTGGCACCGGGGTGTCCTGCCCGATCGGCGTCGGCGTCACTGCCTGATCGCATTCTCAATCGACGGGAAGCCCAATTCCGGCTTCCCGTTTCTGCCATTCGACCCCGCCCAAAAACCCTTTGTTAACCATAATCGGTGCAAGACTGGGGCTGTCTCGCTATGAGGGATGGGTCCGGTGCGGGTTGCGCGCGCGTTACGATTGCCGATCACTGTCATCACGACGGCGCTCGCGCTGTCCGGCTGCATGAGCACGTCCGGTCCGGTCGCCGTCGGTCCGCAAGGCAGCCTCGATTCCATCGCCTATGGACAGACCTACGCGCAGGCCCCGGTGGCGGACGCGAGCGGTGGCGGTGCCATCAGCGCGATGCGCTCGGCCTTCGCGAGCTCCCCTCGCGGCTACGTCGCGTTGGCCGCCCCGGCCGCCTACGCCGCGCCATCACGGCCGTCCCGCTACGACAGCGCCTATCATCTCGATGCCGGCGACAGGCTGCGCGTCGTGGTCTATGGCCAGGAAGGCCTCACCAACACCTATGCGATCGATGCGGCCGGCGCGATCACTATGCCGCTGATCGGCTCGGTGCCGGCGCGCGGCCGCACGCCGGCTGGGCTCGCTGCCGAAATCACGGCGCGGCTGCGCAACGGCTATATCCGCGAGCCTTCGGTGGCGGTCGAGATCGAGGCCTATCGTCCGTTCTTCATCCTGGGCGAAGTCGCCGCTCCCGGCCAGTATCCCTACGTGCCCAACATGACGGTGGAGAGCGCGGTCGCGATTGCCGGCGGCTTCTCGCCGCGCGCCAAGCGCGACAGCGTCACCTTGACGCATACCGACGCCTCCGGCTCGGGCCGCTTCGTGGTGCCGCTCGGCACACCGATCGGCCCCGGCGACACCGTGTTCGTCAACGAGCGCTGGTTCTGACGAAGGGCAACGTCCTTCGTCATTCCGGGGCGATGCGCTTTGCGCGCCCCCGAATGGCTAAAGGGCGACGAGATTGGGTTGGATCCACTCGCCGCGGCTTCGGTCTACCTCTCCCCGTTGGGGAGAGGTCCGATTGCATCGTCAGATGCAATCCGGGTGAGGGCCCTTGCGCTCTCGATAGACCATAACCCCTCACCCGATTTGCTGCGCAAATCGACCTCTCCCAAGGGAGAGGTGATCTCCGCCGCTGTCTCAGATCCAGCCAATCCCCTCATGCTCTACCGGAAGAGCCCACTTCCTACTGCTGCAAATGCTTGGCAAAGAACGCCATGCTGCGCGGCCAGGCGATGTCGGCACTCGCCTTGTCATAGCTTGCACGCTCGTCGCAATGGAAGCCGTGCTGCGCGCCGGGATAGATGAAGATCTCGACCTCGGGCCGCTTCGACCTGATGGTCTCGACGTCGCTCAAGGGAATGCCGGCGTCCTTCTCGCCGAAATGCAATTGGCTCGGCACCGTCGGCTTGTCGTCGGCAAAGCGGACGATGGCGCCGCCGTAATAGCCGACGGCGGCGGAAAGCCCGGACAGCTTGGTTGCCGCCGCGTAGGTGACGCTGCCGCCGAGGCAGAAGCCGATGATGCCGACCGGGCCGACGGATTTCACCGCATCGATCGCGGCCTGGGTGTCGCGCAACATGGCGGCCCAGTCCGGATTGGCGACGAACTTCCGCGCGTTGGCGATTTCGTCCGGCGCGTAGCCGCTCTGGAAGTTCGGCTCGATGCGATCGAAGATCGACGGCGCGACGGCAACATAGCCTTCCTTCGCCAGGCGGTCGCAGACCGAGCGGATGTGATGGTTGACGCCGAAGATCTCCTGGATCACGACGATGGCGCCCTTCGGCGCGGCGGCGGGATCGGCGCGGTAGGCGCCGAATTCAAAGCCATCCGAAGCCTTGAGCTTGATATCCTGTCCCATGGGTCGTCCTTGTTGGGTTAGAGATTGCGTGATGGGTTGGCGATGCGCGACGGGCTATTGCCACATCCAGTTCTCGCCCCAGTCGCCCTTCCAGCCGGTGAGCCGGCCCTTGCGAAATTGCAGATAGAGACGGTCGTGGTGCGGGAATAGCCCGCTGCCACCAATATCGCGAAAGGTCAGGAAGACTTCCTCGCCGGGCCGACCGCTGACATAGGTGAGGGGTGTGCCGAGCGCGCGCCGAGCCTCGTCAACACCCATACCGAACACCAGTGGCGTGGTGTTCGATCGCGTGGTGGCGACCGAAGGCTTGGCTGGGCCGCCGAACGGCGGCAGCTTCTGAGCGCTGGCGGCCGTGCTGCCGGCGGCCAGCAGCAAGGCGATGGCGAGCGCCCTCATGACGCGGTTTTCCCCGCGGCGTCGGCCTTGAGGCCATCCAGGAACGGCAGCACGGCATCGATGAAGGCCCGCGGCTGATCGATGTTGACGGCGTGGCCGGCGTTCGGGATCACGACCTTGCGCGCGCCGGGGATCTTTGCCGCCATGTAGTCGGACGCGGCGAGGAACGGCGTGTCGTCGGCGCCGACCACGACCAGCGACGGCACCTTGATGTCGGGCAGGGATTCGATCACCCGCGCATCGCGTTGCGCCAGCATGCCGCGTGCGGCAAGCGCGAGGCCCTTGGCATTGCGATGCGTCACGGACGCGCGCTCGGCGCTCAGCGACTTCAGCACGTCCAGTCCTTCGCGCTCGAACCGGTCGCCGGTGTCACGGGCGCGCTTGTTCCAGACCTCGCGGGCGTCGTCCTTCTTGAAGCCCGGGCCGGTGTCGATGATCAGGAGCGCCCGCACCCGCTCCGGATGGGCGCGATGGAAGGCAAGCGACATGTAACCGCCGAGCGATAGGCCGCCGACGATCGCCTTGTCGGCCCCGATAGTGTCGAGCAGGGCGGCGATGTCGCCGACCGTCAGAGCCTCACTGTAGCTTGCGGGGTCGTCGGGATAGTCGGACAGGCCGTGGCCGCGCATGTCCCACAACACCAGCTTGTGGTGTTTCGACAGCGTGTCGATCTGGCCCTGCCACATCGCCGAGGTCGATGAATAGCCGTGGGTGAGGATCAGCGGCGAGCCGCTGCCGTAGACCTCGTAGTGGATGTTGACCCCGTCGCGATTGAGCTTTGGCATGATGGCTCCCCGTTTTTTCAAGGCCATTCGATCCTAGCGCGATCCGTTTGCCGTTGAGAAATGCGCGGACGGCAGAGGATGCCGGCAAACCGGCCTGTCATCGGAATTGCCGCGACAGATGCGTGCCGCATCGCACAATCGTTTGCTTCGAAAATGATTCTCTTCGAACAGTTCCAAATTGGATTGCCTCTAGACGGTAACCGGATCATTCTCATGGCAACTGTCGCTGACCCGGTGGACGGCAGCCACGACCCAAAAAAGTGAATTGCCGCCGTAAGCGGCTTCATACACCGGAAGGGGAGAGAGATGCCTAATCTCAACATCAATGGACGGAATATGTCCGTCGAGGCGGCGAACGACACGCCGCTGCTATGGGTCATCCGTGAGCAATTGCAGATGACCGGCACCAAATTCGGTTGCGGCGCGGGTCTCTGCGGCGCTTGCACGGTCCACCTCAACGGCGAAGCAGTGCGATCCTGCCAGACCTCCGTCGCCGACGCCGTCGGCAAGAAAATCGTCACCATCGAGGGGCTCTCCGCCAAGGGCGATCATCCCTTGCAGAAAGCCTGGATCGCCGAGCAGGTCCCGCAATGCGGTTACTGCCAGTCCGGCCAGATCATGCAGGCAGCAGCCTTGCTGTCGAAGAACTCCAACCCGACGAAGGATGAAGTGGTCGCGCATATGGACGGCAACCTCTGCCGCTGCATGACCTATTCCCGAATCCAGAAGGCGATCCTGCGCGCGGCATCCGAGATGCGCACCGCGTCGGCCACCGGAAGCGAGCGGAGGCCCACATGAACAGCCACGTGAAAATTCCGCAAGGTACATCAGCCGACCTCAGCCGCCGTTCCTTCCTGGTCGGCACCGCTGCAACCGGGCTCGTGCTCGGCTACGCCGCCGTTCCCGGCGTCGATCAGGCGCTGGCCGCGGCGCCCGCCCATTTCGAGCCGACCGTCTGGTACGCGATCGCTCCCGATGGTCTCGTCACCGTGACCTGCGGCAAGGCCGACATGGGTCAGCACATCGCCTCGACCATGGCGCAGATCGTCGCCGAGGAGCTCGGCGCGAATTGGAAGGACATGCGGGTCCAGCTTGCATCCAACGATCCGAAGTTCAACGATCCTGTGCTGGGCGCGCAGATCACCGGCGGAAGCTGGTCGACGATGATGAACTTCGATGCGATGAGCCGCGCCGGCGCGGCGGGCCGCATCGCGTTGACCGAAGCGGCCGCAAGCGCAATGGGCGTGCCGGCCGGCGAGCTGGTGGTCCGCGACTCCGTGATCAGCCATCCGAAGTCGAAGAAGTCGATGTCGTTCGCCGATGTGGTCAAGAGCGGCAAGGCGACCAAGACCTTCACGGCTGATGACCTCAAGGCGATCAAGCTGAAATCGCCCGAGCAATACACGATGATCGGCGTCTCGGTGCCGCAGATCGACATTCCCTACAAGACCAACGGCACCGCAAAGTACGGCATCGACGTCATGCTGCCGGGCATGGTTTACGGCGCCCTGGTCACGCCGCCGGTGCGTTACGGCGCCACCGTGAAGTCAGTCGACGACTCCGCGGCCAAGAAGGTGCCGGGCTTCATCAAGGTCGTCACGCTCGACGACAAGACTGGCACGACCACCGGCTGGGTGGTCGCGGTGGCCCACACCTACGCCAATGCCCGCAAGGCGGCGGCGGCGCTCAAGATCGACTATGACGGCGGTCCGAACGCGAAGCTGTCGAGCGAATCGCTGCTCACCGAAGCCAAGCGGCTCCAAGGGCTCAGCGATTCCGGCCAGTTCTTCGTCAAGGACGGCGATCCGGATTCAGTGTTCGGCTCGGCAGCAAAGGTGATGGAGGCGGAATACACCACCAACATCAACATTCACTGCCCGATGGAGCCGATGAATGCGACGGCCGAGTTCAAGGGCGACATCCTGCACATCTACTCGGGCAACCAGTTCGCGACACGCTCCGGCGCGATCGCCGCTGGCGCGGCCGGGATCGATCCGAAGTATGTCGTGATGCACCAGATGTGGCTGGGCGGCGGCTTCGGCCGGCGTCTCGACGCCGACATGATGGTGCCCGCGGTGCAGGCGGCGAAGGCCGTCGGCAAGCCGGTCAAGGTGATCTACTCGCGCGAGAACGACATGACGATGGATTTCTCGCGTCCGCTCACCTACCAGAAGATCAAGGCCGGCATGGACGGCGACGGTAAAATCGTCGCGCTGAGCCACGACGTGGTCTCGGCCTGGCCGACCGCGCGCTGGGGAATCCCCGATTTCCTCACGCCCTCGGTCGACAAGAAAGGTCCGCTCGACTCCTTCACCGTGAACGGCGCGGACTTCTTCTATACCGTGCCGAACCACTATGTGCGGGCGATCAAGAACGAGATGGCGCACAATGCCACCCCGTCGGGTCAGCTTCGCTCGGTGGCCCCGGGTTGGACCTTCTGGGCGGTCGAAAGCATGATCGATGAGATCGCGCATGCGACCGGCAAGGATCCGGCCCTATTCCGGGTGGAGCTGCTCGACGGCAAGGGCAAGAACGATGGCGGCGCCCAGCGGCTGCGTAACACGCTGCTCGCCGCGATGGGCCTTGCCGGCTACGGCACCAAGAAGCTGCCGAAGGGCGAAGGCATGGGCGTGGCCTGCGTGTCGTCGCAGGAGCGCGCCACTGCAAGCTGGACCGCCTGCGTCGCCCACGTCGCGGTGGCGCCGTCGGGCGAGGTGACGGTGAAGAAGCTGACGGTCGCAACCGACGTCGGCACCCAGGTGAATCCCGACGGCATCCGTGCCCAGGTCGAGGGTGCGGCGCTGTGGGGCATGTCGCTTGCACTGTTCGAGAAGGCGACGTTGAAGGACGGCGGCATCGAGCAGACCAACTTCGACAGCTACACGCCGCTGCGGATGAGCCAACTGCCGGAGGTCGCGGTCAACGTCATCGCCAATGGCGAAAAGGCCACCGGCGTCGGCGAGCCCGCGGTGACGGTGGTGGCGCCGGCGATCGGCAACGCGGTGTTCAACGCGGTCGGTGCCCGCGTCCGCGGCCTGCCGATCTCCGCGGAGGCGGTGAAGGCAGCGATGAAGGCATAAGCGTCGCTCGCCGCTCAAAAAGATGATCCGCCGAGAGTTTTCTCGGCGGATTTTCTTTGTCCGGCCAGCCTTGATTTTGCTGCCGGATTCCGCTGTCTTTCAAATTGTATCCATTGCGCTCAACAGCCGTTCAGCATCCCCATTAAGCGGGAGGGAACATCTCGTCGGGTAGCGTGGGTCGTCGGTCGTTACGCGACGGGGAATTCATGACTGCCTTGGCCAACAAGACTTCGAAGCGCCGTTTGCTGCTGGCGTCTGATAGAAGCGATCAGAGTAACGAACTCGCCAACATCCTGCGGTCGGTCGGTGAGGTCGATACCATCCCGACATCGGAAATTCCCGAGCGTCCCGCCGGCGATCTCGCCGGCATCGTGGTCGACATCAATCTGCGTTCGCCGGAGAGTGTGCAGCTCGTGCGCGCGAAGCTGCAGGGCGACGCCTATCGCGAGATGCCCAGGCTGTTCGTGCTTGCAGATGCGCTGCACCACGCCTCGATGCAGGCCTGGGCGCTGGGCGCCACCGACACCATCTCTCGGCCGTTCGATGCGCGCGGCATTCTGCAGCGGATTCGCGCCGCATTCCCTGACAACAGTGGCTATGACGAGACCGACCGCGGCAAGGCGCTCAACCGCGGCGTCGAGGCGGCGCACGGGGTAATGGTCAAGATCTTTGAGCGGATGCGCGCCGGTGAGCCACTGAAATTCGACGATATCGTCGCCGCCGAGAACAAGATCCTCAAGGCGATCAAGCACAATTCGCTGCGCGAATGGCTGACCACGGTCGGCTGCCACCATCAGGAGACCTACCGTCACTGCCTGTTCGTGACCGGCTTTGCGGTGGCGTTCGCCCAGCATCTCGGCATGCGCGAGGACGATCAGCGGCGGCTTGCCCGTGCCGCCCTGCTGCATGATGTCGGCAAGGCCTTCATCCCGGTGGCGCTGCTCGACAAGCCTGGCGCGCTGACGGTCGAGGAGATGGCGGAGATGCGCGAGCATCCGCGCCGCGGCTACGAGGCATTGGCCGCGCAGGGCGGCTTTCCGCCGGAAATGCTCGACGTGATTCTGCACCACCACGAATTCCTCGATGGGACCGGCTATCCCAATGGCCTCAGCGGCAGTCAGATCAGCGACATCGTCCGCGTCACCACGATCGTCGACGTGTATGCCGCGCTGGTGGAGAAGCGCGCCTACCGGCTGCAATTCACCCACGCCAAGGCGTTCTCCATGATGGAGGACATGGGCGGCAAGCTCGACCAGCAATTGCTACAGGCGTTCCGCCCGGTGGCGTTCGGGCACTATTAGATTTGGGCTTGTCATTCCGGGGCGATGCGAAAGCATCGAACTATGGTGCGCAATTGCGCATCGGAGAATCTCGAGATTCTCCGATGTGCAATTGCACATCGTAGTTCAACGCTGCGCGTTGCCCCGGAATGACCTGGTTGGACTAGCCAATCAACGCAAGTCCTCCTCCTTACCTCCGCCTAGATTCCGATGATCATCGGCGCGACCGATGCGCACGCGGCGAGGACCAGCATGGATACGACAGCGACCGGGAATCTCGATATCCCCGCCGACATCGCGGCGACCCTCGTCGATCCCGTCGCCTATGCCGATCAGCGCATCCATGACGCCTATCGCTGGCTGCGCGCCAACAACCCGCTCGGGATCGCGCGGCCGGACCGGTTCGACCCGTTCTGGGTGGTCACCAAACATGCGCATATCCAGGCGGTCAGCCGCCAGAACGAATTGTTCCACAATGCCGACCGCCCGACCACGCTGACAAATCAGGCGCTCGAAGAGCGCGTCCGCAAGATCACCGGCGGCCCCAACCTGGTGCGCTCGCTGGTGCAGATGGATGCGCCCGACCATCCGAAATATCGCGCGCTGACGCAGGGCTGGTTCATGCCGGCCAATCTCAGCAAGTTCGAGGGGCGCGTCCGCGAGATCGCGCGAGCCACGGTGCAGCGCATGCTCGACAAGGGCGGCGCTTGCGATTTCGTCGCCGACGTCGCGCTCGGCTATCCCCTGCACGTCATCATGGAAATCCTCGGCGTGCCCGAGGCGGACGAGCCGCGCATGCTGAAGCTGACGCAAGAGCTGTTCGGCCCGCAGGATCCCGACACCGCGCGCGTTCGCGAGGCGCTAGGCGCGGAGCAGGTCTCCGCGATGTTGCAGGCGATCATCGCTGACTTCTCGGCGTACTTCCGCAAGATCACCGAGGACCGCCGCCGCAACCCGCGCGACGATCTCGCCACCGTCATCGCCAATGCGAAGATCGGCGGCGATTACATGCCCGAGCACGATCAGACCAGCTACTACATGATCGTCGCCACCGCGGGCCACGACACCACCTCGTCCTCGACCGGGGGCGCGATCTGGGCGCTGGCGGAAGACGGCAGCGAATTCGCCAAGGTTAAGGCCAATCCGAACTTGATCCCGGGCCTGGTCGACGAGGCGATCCGCTGGATGACACCGGTCAAACATTTTATGCGCTCGGCGACCGCGGACACCGAGCTCGGCGGCCGCCGGATCGCGAAGGGCGACTGGCTGATGCTGTGCTACGCCTCGGGCAATCGCGACGAGGAGGTGTTCGAGGATCCCTATCGCTTTCGCAGCGACCGCAAACCCAACCGCCACGTCGCCTTCGGCTACGGCGCGCATCTCTGTCTCGGCCAGCATCTGGCCAAGCTCGAGATGCGCATCCTGTTCGAGGAGCTGCTGCCGCGGCTGAAGTCGCTCTCGCTCGACGGCGAGGTGAAGATGACGCAGGCCTATTTCGTGAATGGGCCGAAGAAACTGCCGATCCGCTTCGAGGTGAACTGAGCTCTCATGCAACCGCGTAGGTTGGGCAAAGGCACGCAGCGTCGTTCCCACCATCGCGTGCACGCCGCGAGGCGGCGGGCACGCTTCGCTTTGCCCGCCCTACGCGCCTCGCAATGACGGTGCTGAGACCTACTCCAGCATCTTCCGCAGCTCCGCCTTCGCGACCTTCTCCAGCGTCGAGCGCGGCATGTCGTCGACGAAGCGGATTTCCCGGGGCACCTTGAAGTCGGCGAGTCCCGCGCGGCAGGCGGCCATGACATTGTCGTGCAGGTCGGCCGGCATTGCGGCGACGCCGGCCTGCGGGATGATGAAGACGACCGGCACCTCGTCCAGCATCGGGTGCTTCTTCGCCACGACCGCCGCCTCGCGTACGCCCGGCACCACGGCGATCACCTGCTCGATTTCGGATGCCGCGACGTTCTCACCGCCGACCTTGAGCATATCCTTGGCACGATCGCCGAACTTGATGTAGCCGCGCTCCAGCAGCGTGACGCGGTCGCCGGTGATGAAATAGCCGTGCTCGTCGAAGCTGGCGCGCGTCGCCTTCTCATTGTGCAGATATTCGGCGAACAGCGATAGGCCGCGAACGCCCTTGATCAACAGGTTGCCGGTCTCGCCGACGCCGGTCGGCGTGCCGTCGTCATTGGTGATGCGGATCTCGTATTCAGGAGCGGCACGTCCGATCGACATCGGGGTGTTGGGCTGATCGACCTCGCCGATGATGCCGTGGGTGATGGTCTCGGTCATGCCCCACCAGCCGATGATCTTGACGCCGAACACGGCGAATGGCGGCGGCTCATTCACCGCGGTGCCCCAGAGCCTGAACTTGTGGTTCTTCGGGATCTCGTGCTCCAGCAAGGCCTTCATGCAGAACGGGATCGTCGAGGTCCAGGTGCAGCCGTGCTCCAGCGCCACCGGCCAGAAACGGCTGGCCGAGAAGCGCGGCTGGATCACGCAGGAGGCGCCGACCCACAGCGTCGACAGCATCGAATAGGCCAGCGCATTGGTGTGGAACAGCGGCAGATAGGTCTGGTGCACGTCGGTTGCGTGCAGGTCCTGGTGCGCGGCGTTGATCTTGGCGCCCCACAGCGCGTTGGCATGGGTCCATAGCACCGCCTTGGGTCGCGACGTCGTGCCCGAGGTATATTGCACGCTGCATGGCGCCAGCGGATCGGTCGCGCGTCGCGGCCGGTCGGCGCTGTCGGCAAACAGCGCTTCAAAGCTGTCTCCGCATGCCGGCACCTGCGCGGGCGGCTGCCCCACGTCGTGCGAGATCACCGCGAGCCAGCGCAGGGCCTTGCAGTTGGCGGCGACCAGTTCGGCATAGGCGGGCTGGGTGATGGCTGCGACCGCGCCGCAATGGTCCGCGAAATATGCCATCTCGGCGGCGGCAGAGCGGGTGTTGGTGGTGACGGCGATAGCGCCGAGCTCGACGCAGGCGAACCACGACAGGACCGCCTCGATGCAATTGTCGAGATGGATCAGAACGTAGTCGCCCTGCCTGATGCCGCGTTTGGCGAGGCCGGCTGCGAGCGCGCCGACGCGTTCGTGGAATTCGCCGTAGCTCCAGCGCCGCGCCGGCGCATCGAACGGGGCCCAGATCAGGAACGGGTGATCGCGGCGCACCTCGGCACGCATCTTCAGCAGCCACGGCATGTCGAGTCCCGCAAACGGTCCCACGATACCTGGCGCCACCTTCACATTGGTCATGCGTCCTCCCGCGCAGCTTCAGCGGCTGCTTGTTTGATGTTGTCTGAGGATCGTTCTGCCACCGGATTGCGTGAAGGGCAAATGGCACAGTTGCTGGGTCGTCATGGCCGGGCTTGACCCGGCCATCCGCGTTTTCCTCCGAAGAGAGCCCGCCAGGACATGGATGCCCGGGTCGAGCCCGGGGATGACGATCTTAATTCGCGGATGTTTCGGCGCGCGTCATGGCGTCAATCCTCATACGACGAAATCTCGATCAGACTGCCGTCCGGATCGCGGCAATAGACCGAGCGCAGCGTGCCGTGTGCGCCTTGCTTGGTAACCGGACCTTCCTCGATCCGGACGCCATTGGCCTTGAGGTGCGCGACTACTTCCTCGGGCGTGCTCGTGGTGAGGAAGCAGAGGTCATCGCTGCCGGCCGTCGCGTGATCCGCGGTGAACCACTCGACCTTGCCGGCATCGCGCGGCCGCACATTGATCTTCTGGTTGCCGAACACCAGCGAGGTGCGCGGTGTCTTGCCCGCACCCGGATCGAACACCTTCACCTCCATGCCGAGGATTCTGCTGTACCAGGCAACGGAACGGACGACATCCGTGACGTTGATCACGAGGTGGTCGAGCGCATTCACCTTGACTGACATGATCGGTCCTTTTGGCTTAGCCTTTCGTCGCGGGCACCTGCGCATGTGTCGCACTGGCCGCACCAGATATTGTTTGTTAAAAGCCCAGCGCACGCAATTCAACAGAAACGGGCGGGGAGCCAAACCCTGCCGCGTCGGGAGAAAGCTTCATGATTTCACGTCGCGCCACGCTGGGCCTGATCGGGGCGGGGATTTCGACATTCGCGATCGGCCGCGCATCCGCAGCCGATTATCCGGCGCGGCCGGTGCGCTGGATCGTCGGTTATCCGCCGGGCGGCGCCACCGACATCATCGCGCGTCTGATCGGGCAGCGGTTGTCGGAGAAGCTGGGGCAGCAGTTCGTGATCGAGAACAAGCCAGGTGCCGGCAATAACATCGGCACCGAGGCCGCGATCAACGCCGAGCCCGACGGCTATACCGTGCTGCTGGTCAATCCGGCGAACTACATCAACGCTTCGCTCTACGCGAACCTGAAGTTCAATTTCGTGCGCGACGTCGCGCCGGTCGCATCCTTCAATCGCGTGCCCAACGTGATGACCGTCAACAAGGATGTACCGGCCAAGACCGTTGCCGAGTTCATCGACTATGTGAAGGCCAACCCCGGCAAGGTGAACATGGCTTCCTCTGGCAATGGCACGTCGGTGCATCTTTCCGGCGAGATGTTCATGTCGATGACAGGTTGTAAGATGCAGCACGTGCCCTATCGTGGTGCCGCGCCCGCGATCACCGACATGCTCGGCGGTCAGGTGCAGGTGATCTTCGACAACATGCCCTCGATCATCCAGCACATCCGCTCCGGCGCGCTGCGCGCGCTCGGCGTGACGACGGCAGAGCGTTCATCGCAACTGCCCGACGTGCAGGCGATCGCCGAGACAGTAAAGGGTTATGAGGCGAGTGCGCTGTTCGGTATGGGCGCGCCGAAGAACACACCGAAGGAGTACATCGCCAAGCTCAACAGCGAGATCAACGCCGTTCTTGCCGAACCCGAGATGAAGAAGCGCCTGGTCGAGCTCGGTGGCGACCCCTTGATCCAGACGCCGGAAGCCTTCGGCAACGATATCAAGGCGGAGACCGACAAGTGGCAGAAGGTGGTTCAGTTCGCCGGCCTCAAGGTCGAATAGGCGCTTCGCGAGCCGTGCGACGGCCCGGCCCTGCCGCGCCGTTTCCGTGCGAGCCGATCCCTGCCGCTGGGCGAGGTCGATATTCTCGTGCATCATGACCGGGCCGCGACCGCGCTCGGCTGGCCAGCAGCGGAATAAACCGGCATAGAGGAACCTTGATACGGTATGCCGCGCTATCTCTTGCGGCGTCGTGAGAGAGGAGGTTGGACCATGCGTACATCGCGATTGGCAATGCTTGCGGCCGGAGCCGTCATGTTCACCGGTGTCGCAGGCGTTGGTCCCGCTTCCGCGGATCCTTATGACTACCCATGGTGCGCACAGGGCCCGAGCCTGGGCTATCCCGGTGAATGCGCCTACCAGACCTACGAACAGTGCCTTGCGAGCGTGTCCGGCCGTTACCTCTATTGCGGGGAAAATCCGCGCTTCCTGTTTCGCGAGCCACCGCCGCCGCGCCCCTATTCGCGCCGGCATGTTCGCCCGTACTGACAATCGGCTGTGATTCCGACGAAGGCGCCGCGCGCCGCGGCGCCTTGCACGGGCCTTCCTGTCATCGAAGCCGCCGCGAATCTGCGCCTCTAGAGCATGTTCGGTTTTGGTTGAATCAGAACCGACGCTCTAGATTCCTGTTTTGACGCGCTTTCTTCGCGAACCGGTATCCGCTCAGAACACGCTCTAACGCGATCGTGAAGCGAAGGCCTTGACGTCGCGCCGTTTGCGCATATACTAAACCATATGGTTAAGTATCAGGATGAGACGCTGGACCGCACCTTCGCGGCGCTTTCCGACCCGACCCGACGGGCCCTGCTGGCACGGCTCGGCGAGCGGGAAAGCCTGTCGGTGAGCGAACTGGCCGAGCCGTTTGCGATGTCGCTGCCCGCGATCATGAAGCATCTCGACGTGCTCTCGGATGCGGGCCTGATCGCGCGCGAGAAGACCGGCCGCACGGTGGCGTGCCGGCTTACCGCCCGGCCGATGGAGCAGGCGATGAATTGGCTCAATCGCTATGCGGAGTTCTGGTCCGATAACCTCGATCGCCTTGCCGCCTTTGTGGAGGAGAACCCATGGCCAACAAGTCCGCAGTCGCAGCCGACGCCGGCGTTGCCGCGCGCCCAAGCCTCACCCTCACGCGACGTCTCCGCGCGCGGCCGGAAAAGGTCTATGCCGCGTGGACCGAGCCGGAAAACCTAGCGCAATGGTTTGGGCCGGGCCAGGTCAAGCCCGGCACGACACGCGCCGATCTCGACGTTCGCGTTGGCGGACGCTACCGCATCAGCTTCACCGGGCCGAAGGGCGAGTATCACGAGGTCGGCGGCGTCTATCGCGAGGTGGTGCCGAACGAGCGGCTGGTGTTTAGCTGGGCCTGGCACTCGACCCCCGAGCGCGAGTCCGTGGTGACGATCTCGATCAGGCCCGATGCCGGCGGCACGCTGCTCACCTTCCATCACGCGCAGTTCGTCGATGAGACGGCGCGCGACAATCATCAACGCGGCTGGACCGAGTTCCTCGGCAATCTGCAAAACTTCGTCGATGCCTGAACGCAACGAAAGGAGCATCCGATGCATCAGCACAAGATCGTCTCCCGCAACGAATGGATCGAGGCTCGCAAGGCCCTGATGGCCAGCGAAAAGGAACTGACGCAAGCGCGCGAAGCGTTGAGCCGGCAGCGGCGCGAGTTGCCCTGGGTCAAGGTCGACAAGGACTATGTGTTCGACGGGCCAAACGGCAAGGTGACGCTCGGCGATCTCTTCAAGGGCAGGCCGCAGCTCGTGGTGCAGCATGTGATGTTCGCGCCCGAATGGGACGCGGCCTGCAAGAGCTGCTCGTTCTGGGCCGACGGCTATGAGCGCATGGTGCCGCACCTTGCCGCGCGCGATACCACGATGGTCGCGATCTCGCGTGCGCCGGTCGCCAAGCTCGAGGGCTTCAAGACGCGGATGGGCTGGACCTTCGATTGGGTCTCGTCGGGCAATAACGACTTCAACTACGACTACGGCGTGTCGTTTACCCGCGAGCAAATGGACAGCGGCGAGGCTCAATACAATTTCGGAACCACGCCGCCTTACGGCGACGAGGTGCCAGGGATCAGCGTGTTCTATCGCGACGAGACCGGCGCGGTGTTCCACACCTATTCCACCTTCGCGCGCGGCCTCGACATGATGAACGCCGCCTATCACTATCTCGACCTGACACCGCTCGGGCGTCACGAGGAAGGGCTGCCCTATCCGATGGATTGGGTGCGGCTACGTGACCAGTATCAACCGTCGCAGGTTCAGGCATCCTGCTGTCATAGTTGAGGACGGTCTCCCACGCCGTCATTGCGAGGAGCGCTGGTGCTCGCAATGACGGTACAACCACGCGACAGGAAGCGCCCGATGCCTTACGTCGATGGATTCATCGTCGCCGTGCCGAAGAAGAAGCTCAAAGCCTATACGCAACTATCGAAGAAGGCCGGCAAGATCTGGCGCGAATATGGGGCGCTCGATTATCGCGAGTGGGTCGCCGATGACGTCAAGCCCGGCAAGCTGACGTCGTTTCCGCAAAGCGTGAAACTGAAGCCCGGCGAAACCGTGGTGTTCGCCTGGATCACCTACAAATCGCGTGCGCAGCGCGACAAGATCAACGGCAAGGTGATGGCCGATCCTCGCCTGGCGTCGATGGATCCAAAGACCGCGCCATTTGACGTCAAGCGGATGATTTATGGCGGCTTTGCCAGCCTGGTGAAGGCGTGAGGCGGTTCGCCTCATTCTTGCGATAACCAACCGTTAAACATGTTGATGGACGCGCCGTCGCGATCCGGCTTGCCTTTGCTTGGCAATCCCATATACTTTGCAATACAAAGTTCGGGTGAACCGATGCGCGACCTCGACAAGGCCTTGGCGGATATCCTCGCGATTCGTAGCCAGATTGCGGCGGGAACTGCATTTCGCGGCTATGGTCCCGCCACGGTTGCCGCGACCAGCGGCATTGCACTCGTCACCGCACTTGCCCAATACTTCTGGCTCGACGATCCCACCTCGCATCCGATCGCGTTTCTTGCCGGCTGGGCGGCGGCGGCGCTGGTTTCTGCCGTGCTGATCTGGATCGAGATGCAGGCGCGGTCGCGGCGGCATCACTCTGGCCTCGCGGATGCGATGATCCAGCAGGCGATCGAGCAGTTTGTTCCCGCGGCGATTGCCGGCGTGCTGCTCGCGATCCTGCAATGGAAATTCGCGCCCGAGACGCTGTGGATGCTGCCCGGCCTGTGGCAAGTGCTGGTCAGTCTCGGCGTGTTCGCCTCGGTTCGCTTGCTGCCGCGCACGATTGCGCTCGGCGGTGCGTGGTATTTCGTGTCGGGCTTCACGGTGCTCCTGATCGCCAGTCAGAGCCACGCGCTGTCGCCCTGGACCATGGGCCTGCCGTTTGCGATCGGCCAGCTCGTGCTCGCAGCGCTGCTCTATTTCGCCTCCGGAGAGATTGATGTCGAAGACTGACGCGACCACCGCGCCATTTGCCTATGACGGCCTTGATCGCATCATCCACGAGAAAGCGCGGCTCGGCCTCCTGACCTCGCTGATGGCGCACCCGAAGGGACTCGCCTTCGCCGATCTCAAGCAGCTTTGCCGTCTGACCGACGGCAATCTCAGCCGGCATCTGCAGGTGCTGCAGGAGGCCGGCTTGGTCGACGTCATCAAGGGCTATGAAGGCAACCGCCCGCACACCACCTGCCGCCTGACCAAGTCCGGCCGGCGCCGTTTTCTAGATTATCTCGTCGTGCTCGAACAACTGGTGCGCGATGCCGCGAAAGCCGCTGGCCCCGACGAAGGCGCGCCTCGCCGCCTCGGTATCCAGACCGTCTGATTATCCTATTTTTTTGCCCGGAGACTTTGTGATGCAAAGTAACGTCGCGCTCAAGCCCGAGGTGGCCGCTACCCGGCTGCATGTCGGCATCATCATGGACGGCAACGGCCGCTGGGCCACGCGCCGCGGCCTGTCGCGGCTGCGCGGCCACGAGGCCGGGGTGGAAGCCATTCGCCGCGTGGTCGAAGCCGCGCCGGACCAAGGCGTCGGCACACTGACGCTTTATGCGTTCTCGAGCGATAACTGGCGCCGTCCCAAGGCCGAAGTCGCCGCCTTGATGGCGCTGCTGCGGCTCTATCTCGCCAACGAGGTCGCTGCACTGGTGCGCAACGGTGTTCGTCTCACCGTGATCGGCCGGCGTGACCGGCTGCCCGACGGCATCGCCAGTGCCATCGCCCGCGCCGAGGCCGCGACCGCTAATGGCACGACGCTGCATCTGCGCATTGCGATCGACTATTCGGCGCGCGATGCGATTCTGAACGCCGCGGCGCGCGTGGGCGCGGTCGGCGAGCTCAGTCGCGAGACCTTTGCCGATCTCATCACCGGCGAGGCGGGTCTGCGCGACGTCGATCTGATCATCCGCACCTCGGGCGAGAAGCGGCTGTCGGACTTCCTGCTCTGGGAGGGCGCCTACGCGGAATTGCACTTCACCGAGCGGATGTGGCCCGAATTCGATGCCGATGATCTCGCCGATGCGCTCGCCTCGTTCCAGCGCCGCGAGCGCCGTTTCGGCGGCCTGACGGCGATCGCACCAGAGGCCGTGCCGAACATTTAGCGCGGCAGCCAGATTTGCCGCGATCGCTGCTGCAAAAGCCCGGCCCGGGGGTGCGCTCAGCGTTGAACCTCGACGCGTCAGCCGCGACCAAAATGCGAGGCATGGCGTTGGAGGTCGCAGATGACGGCTTTGGCTCAATCGATCGTACGTGCGTTTTCCGCCAGTTCGCTTCAAATCGCGATCATCCGGAATCTTGCGTTGCTCGCGCTCGCCGTGCTGTTTGTTGCGGTGCTGAGGGCCACCTATGGTCTCGATCTCAGTCCAGGATTCTTTTGAGCCGAGCGCCGCCTTTTCCTCCGCAAGTCATATTAGGTTAACCGGACCAGGCTAGCTAAGCACACGCTTCCCTTGCATCTCGAACCTGGGCCGATCTCTCATGGATAAGCCGATGCGCTGCCAATGCGGCAGGACGCGAACCATTGCGCTCGACAAGCATTTCCGCACCGTGCTGGTGTGTCTGACATGTGATGAGATCGAACTGGCCAGGCCGGTCAAGGCAGGGCAGGGGGCGTTGGCCGCCCGATAGCGCGGTCGTTTTCGGCCGCAAAACCCGGTAGGCTTCGCTTTCCGAAACTCTCGAAGCGAAGCCAGCCGATGCCGCAAGATTCCAGCGCCCAAGCCGCCGTGACGCTCGCCGATATACGGCGCGCCGCGGCCGTGATCCGTGACTCGGTCCTGGTCACGGTGTGCAACGAAAGCCGTACGCTCGGCGCAATCTGCGGCTGCCGTCTGTTCCTTAAATTCGAGAACCTGCAATTCACCGCGACCTTCAAGGAGCGTGGGGCGCTCAACCGCCTGCATGCGCTGTCGCCCGACGAGCGCAAGCGCGGGGTGATCGCAATGTCGGCCGGCAATCATGCCCAGGGAGTGGCATACCACGCGAAGCGGCTCGGCGTTCCCGCCACCATCGTGATGCCGATCGGCACGCCGATGGTGAAGATCGAGAACACTCGGCGTCACGGCGCCGAGGTTATCATCACCGGACAGACGCTGGAGGAGTGCTTCGCATTCGTCGGGACATATGCTGCCGAGCACGGCCTGATCCTGATCCATCCCTATGACGATCCGCTGATCATTGCCGGGCAGGGCACGATCGGGCTCGAGATGCTCGAGGCTGTGCCTGATCTCGACATCCTGGTGGTGCCGATCGGCGGCGGCGGGCTGATCTCGGGGATTGCGACTGCGGCGAAGGCGCTGAAGCCGTCCATTCAGGTCATCGGCGTGCAGGCGCGGCTCTATCCATCGATGTACAACACGATCAGGGGCGAGCAGTTGCCGATGCGCGGCGATACGCTGGCCGAAGGCATCGCGGTCAAGGCGCCGGGACAGATCACCACAAAGATCTGCCGCACTCTGGTCGATGACATCCTGCTCGTCAGCGAGGATCAGATCGAGCGCGCCGTCGCGATGCTGATTTCGATCGAGAAGACCGTGGTCGAGGGCGCCGGCGCGGCCGGGCTCGCCGCCGTGCTCGCTACGCCGGAGCGCTTTGCCGGCCGCAATGTCGGCCTCGTGCTGACCGGCGGCAATATCGACACCCGCCTGATCGCTTCGGTCTTGACCCGTGAGCTGGCGCGCGAGGGACGTCTGACGCAGCTTGCGCTCGATATCGTCGATCGGCCCGGGCAGCTCGCCGCGGTGTCGATCCTGCTCGCGGAGGCCGGCGCCAATATCATCGAGGTCTCACATCAGCGAACCTTCTCCGATCTGCCGGCGAAGGCGACGCTGCTGGAGCTCGTGATCGAGACCCGCGACCGCGCGCATCTGGAGGACGTGCTGGCCAGGCTTGGTGCGGCGGGGTTTGTGGTGCGGGAGAGCTAGGCATGATCCGGAAAAGTGTGAAGCGGTCTTCCGAAAAGATCATATTCAAACAAGGGGCTAAAGCGCGATGTCGATTCGACTCAATCTCATCGCGCTTTAGGTAAGCAAGAGCCGATCTCGCCATAGCCATTTGCGCGCTCGCTGTTCCGCCATGCTGAAGAGCGCGGAGCGCGCGTCTCGAAGCATGCGCGGCCCCGCCGGCCGGCCGTTCATCCTTCGAGACGGCCGCTTCGCGGCCTCCTCAGAGCCTGTGAATCTTTGTGCAGATTTTGATTGAGTTTGCACGCTTGCAGTGATTCCTGATTGTGGACACTGGAGAGGTGCAACGATGTCCGGCGATGAACTCTTTTCGGATCTTCCGCAGCAGACACGAGCACGTGCGAACGATGCGGGCGAGCCGCGGATGCGAGAGCCGGTGCGCGATCAGATCGAACTTCGGGCGATCGATCTGGAGGCATTGGTGGCTGCCGACC
>Ga0209589_1000632_pt1 | contig 51092 bp, 34 predicted proteins | sample CowpeawhiteBW_FD_187525 | JGI IMG/M metagenome (GOLD analysis project Ga0209589, IMG submission 187525) | Root nodule microbial communities of legume samples collected from California USA - Cow pea white BW (SPAdes) (version 2) | ecosystem: Host-associated > Plants > Roots > Nodule | place: USA...
TGCTTTATGCCTTTGCTTTACTCTCTCATCCACATCATTTATGCTCCCCAATCACCATGCGCCACCTAGCATTTCTTTCTTACTCCTAATTAACCTACAAAGCAAATAAACATAGATTAGCATGTTGGCTTAAGTCAAGTCAACTATAGTCAACAAGTGAAACCTAGTCAAAGGTCAACAAGTCAACTAAAGTTGATTCAACTAAGTCAACTTTGAGAATCAAAAATAACAAACACAAATGAAAGGGATGAAGGATTAGTGAACTTCCTTTCTAAAATTGCTTATTCTTCTTAAGCATGTGCCTCCATCCTTAGTTGGGGTCAATCCTTCATCATCCTCCCCTTCTTGGAGAGAATTTGACCACAAATTCTTTAAGCCTTTGTAGATGGAGCTTGACTTAATTTGGGGGAGGTTTTGCGCCTCCCTTTTATGAGCTATTGTTCCATCCTTTCTAAGGGTACTACCCCTAGCTTTGGTTAGGCCATCCCTCTTTTCTAGACCATTCTTCATCTCATGCTTGCGCATTGGGTCTTCCTTTTGAGCCTTGCAAGAGAAGGAAGAATGGTGATGTCCATTGATGGATATAATGATTGTCATAGTAATATGTCTACTGACGGACATATTAAGGATGTTGCTGAAGTTGATGAAGAAATTAAAGATTCTCACAAAAACATATCTACTGATGGATATGTTGATGATGCGCAATGTGAATATAAAGTTGTACCCGTTTATGAGGATATGAGTACAAATGATCATTTTCAAGAGCAAAGTTGTGAGGATAATACAATGGAGGAACTAAGTGTAGTTGAAGAGCCAACAGTATTCGAAGATGCATCTGAAGCATTTACTATTGCAACTGACTTGGTTAATGATGAAACAGTAGATCATCAGTAATCCTCATAATCTCATCTTCTGAGCAAAAATTTTCACCTGGTGTTGTTGACTCTACAACCTTGTAATGCGTTTTTATTTTGAGCTCACCCTTTCTGTGTGTGTTTGGCGATGATCATGTAACTCGTTACATGGGAGCAGATGTTGATGTAGGTGAGCACGTGGATACTTAGAGTCGGAGTGGGGTTAGCATGGGAATTTTTACATGGAATTATTTTATGGATTATTTTTGTACTCAGTTACTAAAAATTGTTTTATATTTGTAGGCGTTGAACGCATTTATGGATTTTGTCTTTTAGTGCTTTTAATAAAGTTTGAAATTTTCCCGCATTTTGGGAAAGAGCTTTGGTTATTAAATGCGTTTTATTTTATTTAAAATAGTAATATCCGACCGAGATGTTATAATAGGCATAACATTTCAATTATAGAGGAACATCTTCATAAATATCATTATAGGAAGCGAAAAACATAAAAACCCATAAATCCTATAATTAGGGTTCATCAAAAAATATCCTAAATTCTTAATTAGGGTTTTATCTTATTAGGGAAACATCATCACATAACTGGAGAATCATAAATCCTACAACACATGCTTTGATACCACATATAAAATAGTTAAGAATCTTTAAGATTTAAGATTCTCACACAATAAAATATAATAGAGCACTAATCCATAAGAGATCATGTGAGTATGCATTCTTCAATTTGTAACTTGTGTGCTCTCTAACCACAATTTCCCAATATATCTCTTTTCCTTTCTTTTCTCCTCTCACACGCTCTTGATGAGTTACTATGAAAAAATCTTATGGCTAGAGACAAAACTCCAATTCCTTTTATAAACCAACGTCCATCAAGTTGGTTTTTATTTTATCTTTATTTTATTTTATTATCATTTCTCATAATAACCAATAGGCCCTTATATTTTATTGAATCATAATTGGGCCTATCATAATATTTTAAATGAGTCACATAATAGACTTAATTTGTCAATTAACTCTAACATGCTTATAATAGGGTAGTTCATTCTACTACGTAGATGTCTCCTTTGAGGTAATATATAGTTTTAGTCCTTTAACTCCATTAGATTTGTTACCTTTACCTAATAATGATTCTATGACTATCAAAGATGAACTAGCCAAAGCTAATTTTTTCAAGAACTTGTATAAAAAGGTAAAGGCTCGAATAGAAAAAAAAGATGGAAAAGTTAGCCTTTAAAGCTAACCAAGGGAGGAAGAAGAGACAAGAAAGGTTCCAGCGCCTCAAGACGGTTCTTGACGAGATCGACAGTTGGTTGGATCAAGCCCGAGAAATAGATCGGGTTTGTGACAACGAACGTGCTTGGTTCACTTTAGGAAGAAGAGATTTCCTTCTAAAAAGAAAAACTTTTACCAGGGGGAGATGAACCATTTCAAGTTCTTAAAAGAATAAATGACAATGCTTACGTTGTTGATGTACCAGAAGATTATGGGGTAAACTTCAAGAAAGAGGGAATAATAGAGGATTATCCCTAGATTTCATACAAAAAAACTTGATGAGCCTTTATAATTAAATGACCTATATATGATAAGGACAATGAGCAAGAGATTGGAAAAACAAATTTATTCAAAGTTCACAATGTTACAAGTAACTAGAAATTCAAAGGATATGAAGAGTATAGCTTGGAGCACATTTGGAGAATAGTTCTTAGGAAAATTAGTTTATGGTTCTTTGTTTTTGGACTTTGGGCTTTCTTTTAGAAATTAATTTATGTTTCTATGTTTTTGAGCTTTAGACTTTCTTTTATAAATTAGTTATGTTTTTATGTTTTTGGGCTTGGACTTTTTTTTAGGGTTTCTAGGTTTTCTTAAACTTATGTGCTTAAATATAGAGGTACCAAAACTAGTGCAGGAAAGAGTTTTGGCCGCAGTTATTTTTGTCATTTTGTCGTGGTACCAAAATCGAGGCATATTAAGGGGAGGTAAAAAGGGTTAACTTTTGGCTTCGGTTGTGAACTGAAGTCAAAAATTCCATATTCTGCTTCGGTTCAACAAACAATAAAGACCATATGTGTGGCTATTTGGCTTTAGTCAAGGGTGGAACCGAGACCATATGTCAACTAATTTAGTAACTTATTTTAATTTAGATGATGTTTTTAGCTTCAGTTTTCTTATAAACCGGGGCCAAACATCCTTACTTTAGCCATACAACTGCAAGGATGGGAAAACATACAAAGTTAGCCCCCTAGCTTTTACTGCTTTAGATGTCTCTAATTGCACCACTTATCCAACCTTATACCTTTACAATGAAAGCAAAATACTAAGCGCACAAAAAGTTAACTTGAGAATTAACACCGTCCATTCTAAGCTGAATTAGCTATAATGATCTTATTGTGCACAAAATTCAAAATCCACATTGAGCATAATAAATACACCAACATCCATTTCATAAAGCTCATAAAATTTTCCCTACATTGATCATTAATTGCGACATACTACTATTTCCCGATAGTTATGCATAAAATACCAAATAAACTACAATATTTAGGGGAATTAAGAAACTAATATTCAAAGAGCTTGAAAAACTAACCACTTTAAAAAGAGCCCAACATCCATATATTTACATTTGACACTCAAATACCGTTTTTGTGATGCTTAAAATTTTGTCAAAACTTCTTGAGGAATATAAAGAGTCGTCTTGTCATACAAATGATTATTTGGTCGTCTTCCATTAGCATCCCTGATTCAAGAAGGATCAAGCCACTCAAAATTGTTGGCCATTTCTACTTCCTTCTTAGTCATATCCAATGCCATTGAATCATCGACAAACTTGACTTGTTTGCCAGAATTTAGCTAGGAGCCAAACTTCGATCTAGCATCACGACTACGCTTTACCTGTGAAGCAAGTCATCCCTGGGTTTCTAGTCTAACAACATCATTATTGATTACAATCTTACAAAAACATAAGAGATAATAAAAAAATAGCATAACAAAAAGCTAAACAAACAAAAACCTTAACAAAACACAAAACAACAACCCAAATCGCAATAATATTATACAAAACGCAAAAAAAAGGGGGAAAACACAACATTTTTCGCGTCTTCAGCTAGCCACCATGTAGGGAGAGTGTGGAAGAGCGACGACGGTTGGCACGAGAGGTGCAATAAAGAGAACGATGTGGATGAGAAGAAGAGAAAGAATAATACTACACTCATGAATTTGAACCCTAATTAAACGTTATGGCATCAGTTCCTCACCACCTGAGGCCAAAAAACACGCTTCCAATGGCATTTTTGAAATATTAACCAACTTTTATGCTTCAGGACTGTAAAATCGATGTATATAAGGCCTTTTGGCACTGATTATTGAGGAATCGAAGCAGAAGACAATGTGCTGCTTCAGTTATTAAGTGAACCGAGGCAAAAAAGTTGGCAAAAATTACAAAAATGCCATTGTGTCGTTGTATACTTTGGTTTTGCAAAAATCGAAGCATATAACGCGATGTAGATCCCCCAAACTGAACTAGTGAAAAAGCTAATGTAAACACTTTTGAGTCATATTATATGCCTTTGCATTATTTGAGAGAAGATTCTCTTGGTTCTTGGTTTAGAACTCCAATTCTTATAAAAAACTAACATCTTTATGACGAATCTTTACTTAACTTATCAATCTGCTAGATTGTATCATCCCTATCCCAGTCTTATTTCAAGTTATTATCTGATTTATTTTTGTTATACTTATCGAAGATTCAAATTAAAAAAACAATCATACTTTTTTCTATATAGAATCATATCAGGAGATGAAACATGTTGTGAGACACTTATGGGAGATAAACTACAACTGTGTTTATCTTTACCTAATTGCATAAGACAAACTCGATAATGTAGAGATAATATAAAAAAAATCTTAATTACCCATAGATTATTTCTCACGAAATTTTTGAACAAATAAAAAGTATATTTCCCACATTATTTCCCACAATTTTTTGATGGGTAAAAAGTGTATTTCCTATGCATTGTTTCTCATTTTTTTTTTCTTGGATAAGAAATGTACTTTTCATTTTTCTTGGATAAGAAATGTACTTTTCATGTATTAGTTTTACACAATTTTTTTTTTTCATGTGTAAAATGTGTATTTTTCATATATTATTTTTCACGTACTTTTTTATGAGTAAAACATATTTTTCATAGATTTATTTTTTCATAGATAAAAAATATATTTTTCATTAAATATTTTCTATTATTTTTTTTTTAAAATAATTATAAGTTTTTCAAGAATGTAAACGTGAAAAATCTAAATAATAACATGTAATCGTCTGCAAAAGACTTTTAAGCAGAAAATGCCAAAATAAAATTGTGGGAAATTAAACTTCCCACGGATTCCTTTTGCAAAAAAACTCATTACAGAAATTCCCTCCTTCACACAAAATTTCGCGTTTTGATAAATCTCATCTCGATCGAACCTCAGCTCTCGAGCATTCGCGAAATCAAAGTCCTAATGTTGTCTCGCCCAGAAGCTCTGTCATCATCGTGCCCTCATGCTGTCGAACAATTGTGCGTCATCGCAGTGGCCTCTGCACACTGCCTGCGTTATCAAGCCTTATAGTCGCCGATGCTGGTATGTATGTTGTGTGTTTTTGCAAATTGGTTCTTGAAAGTTTTTGTATTGTTTTTTTGATTATAATGTTCAATATCACTTTCTGTTAGAAGGGTTTAGGGTTTCAGAGTCGCCATTTTGTTTTCTTAACAATGTCGTTTCACACTTCACTTTGCACCACTCACAATGAACTCCGACACTATATGATGTCTTTTCTAGACATCCTCAACACTGATTCGACCAATACTTCAAAATATCGTCCAACACGGTATGCTATTTTGATCCTTCACAGAACTTGGTTTTCGATTAGATTGATATCCATCGTGTAGTTAGCACACAAGTCTTCTGGAAGCTTCCACTGTAAGGAAAGTCCATTCTACCATTGACCAAATAGCAGTTGTTGCTCATTTGTTAGAGATGATGTGTTAGGATTTGAACCATGAATTCAATGGTCCTTTTAGGCCCAAAGATGGTCCACAAATTTTCTCATTCTTTGATTATTTTACGAGAGATTATGTAGCCATCCGTTTGATGGTGGTAGATTTGAATGCATTGAGGAGACTTTGAAAATACTAGGATTAGATTGTGATTCCATTGTGGATGTAACCAAAAGCAGTTTTCACTTAGAAAAGGGTCCTTGGGGTTCTCCGGGAAGATGGTCCCGGTCTTGATGCGAGGTTGGTTTTGGGTCAGTTGCATGTAAAGCCGTTTGGGCTTCTTGTGATGAAAGTTCTCTTTGAAATTTTGGAAAACATAACTTTTTGAGAATATTTGTAAGATTTGATTTTTAAATTATTAAACTATTTATATATGTTTTCTTTTTAATTATGAAGGACCTACGAATTTAGACTATAAAATTCTGATTTTTAATGTAGAAGTTATTGCATTTAGACATGGTCCAATTAAGCATGATTGAGAGAGGAAGAATCTATTACCGAACTAAACATGTGTAGAGGATAAAGACTATGAGACTCATATCCAATGTCAATTATATGTCCCAAATTCTGGTACTGTAAATAAACAAAATTTTTGGTAAACAAGATAATATTATCAATGTAACCAGTGAAATGACTTAAGGATAATAAATAAAGAGAGCTATAGACATAATGAATATAATTAATAGATAAAGAAGGAAGGAGATGAATAGTACTAATAACACCACGTGAGGAGTCCTTAAAGCCATTGACCATGATAACAAAAGGTAATAACAACCAGTAGGCAGAGATGAGAGAAAAAATATTTATTATCCTGTGACATGTGAGTCTACAGCCCCAGAGCCAAGAAAGTTTGAGTAAGTAAGTTGAACAAAAGATGTATTTGTGTGTGCAGAAGTAGAAGTAGTGGAACCAAAGTTTTGGAGTATCCTCGTGCCATTTGAAATATTCGATGAAGAGAGTAAGCTGACCCGAATTATCAAATGAAGTGTTGCAAGGGAGCAACTTGGGCAACTGAAGCATATGAAGAAGGAGAATCATGTAAGGCATAACACTTGATGAATTCTTTGACCGAGCCTATGACAATTGTTCACACTGGTGTGTCCTTTGTCTAACTTCATCATGCTGAGATAGCGATGGAGAAGAGGCCGTACATAGTTACCAGGAGAGAGAAAGAACCCTAAAATAATTTATAAATAAGAAAATACAAAGAGAGAGATGGACGTCCATTATATCTATAACTGAAACAAATACTTTTTTAATTCCCTTTTCTTTAACTTATTCAACTACACATTGAGAAATAATAGTTTTCTTTTTGTACATTAATGAGTGTGTACTAATGTGTACTAATATGAATGCAGCTATACATGCTGTAACCATTATCTAGTTCCTAAAATCTTCCTATAGAATATCAAGACGTTAATGTTTGACTGTACAGAAACAAGTACAAGAATGATGGTCAAGTCCTGTGCTTCTTCTTTTTTCCTGATAGAATTGGTTGAATTTGTAAGTGCCTTTTGAATGCCTCATTGAAAAGAAAACGAGCATGGAAGGCTTTAATGATTGGTAGCCATGCTAAAATAGCTATAGGTCCGAAAAGAACTATCCCCATTCCATAATCAAATTCTCTAGCAAGTGCACGTGTGAAGTCCCACAGCCCCGTGTGCTCTATCTTTGGTCTTACAGCTTGTGCAATCTGAAGTCCAGGGAAAACAGAATTGTTATTTTCATAAAGTTGTTTTTTGGTCGTGGATTATCCAGATGAAACTCCAATTGTAATTGAAAAGTTTATGTAACTGCATCTAAGTTTTATTTGCCATGAAATTGAAAATGTGATAGCTTAAGATTATTACCAGTATCAATCCCCATGCAGTTGGCATGAATGCTAGACAGCAAACGAAAAGGTCCATCAATGACAATTGACATATAATAGAAAGAGTAAAGATGAGGGCAAGAACAGCCAGGAACAAGAATGCTTTGAAAAGTCTGAATCCAAGCTGATAGTTAGCACTGAGTAAATTCCTTCCCATGTTTACGGCCTGCATGAATTGTAGAATTTGAAGGATTTTTGCTTACACTATTTGCTCATATATAGAGTAAGGGAGAGGGCATGAAGAAGTTACCTTGACCAAGAGGAAAATTGCAACAATGACAATCCACGAAAGGACATAAACCAGAAAGTTCTTGCTATGCTGAGAGATGTCTAGATGATAGACGAGACCATACTGATAGATGAAAAAACGGAGAGAAAGCAATATTTCAGTAATCTTAGAAGCAAGACCTGACCAACGAAGATGAGTTTGCTCATCATGCCACCAAGAATGCCAACTTTTGTCTTGTTGAATTCCTATACCACCCCGTTGTCTGATCCATTTATTCCACTCTTTCCAGTCATCTACGGTCTTGGTCCAACTGAAGCCAGCAGGGTTAAAAAGAAAAGGTGCACATAACCAAGTTAGAGACATGAACCAAATGGCATACGTTATCAACACATATGCCATGTTACTTTGGTAGGACCTCCTGAACATGTTATAAACAATCAACAGCAGCAATAACTCAAATGCCTTAACAAAGTGGCTTCTTGAATACAATCTATAGTTCTCAGTGAAGCTAGCATGGAAGACAACTTTACGTCCAGTTGGTCTGTACTTTGCACCCCCATGCAAAAGCGTTCGTCCATAGTAATGTGTTTTTGTTCCAAGGGCAAAAGTGAAGAAAACAGCAGCCAGCTGCAATTGCATCAGGACAAAGTCCTTTAAAGCTGTCAGGAAACCTTTTTCAAGTCCTATTTCCATCACCATTGGCAACCCAGTCAGAAGTCCAAGTTGTATGAATGATTGTGAGGCAAGAGCTGTTTCTAAGGATTGCACATTCTTCAGTCGAGCCTCAACGATAAGTGCTCTTTCCAACCCACTAAGCACCAGGTATAGCTGTCCGTATAGAAATACATATATTCCTATCACTGAAATCTGTCCAGTTATTCAATACAAATTTAGATTAGTCAAACCAGATGCCACTGTCATTTGCATACATAGCCTTAGTGGGCTTAAACTTTTTTTGCTTTATAAACAATGACTTGTTATCAATTTCAATACTTGATGACTTGTGGTGGAAAGGTGAAATGGATAACAATAATAGGATATGTGAACATTGTGTTTGAATTAAAAGAGTGTAAAATGAATTTGATGGTTTAATGAAATTACCAAGCTGCTGAAGTAAAATCCAATTGTTGTGAAATAGCATGACAGCATCCGGAAAAAATCGAATTGCCTACCAAGGCGGAAAATGTCACGGCTTATAGTTTGCTCACAGTTTCCATTTGCTACTTTAGCTTCAAATTTTGAGATTTGGTTAAGAGCTACATCACGACCTTTGCCAATTTGCAGGTATTCATGATAGGAAATACATCCTCGTCTTAATGTTGAATTGAATCCTGCATCACATAAACACATTTGTAGTTGTCTCCGTTATCAAAAACAATATTTTCTCAGAATATAGTTTTGAACTCATCACTCCTACCAGCAAAAACATCCTCACTCAAGTTAATTGTTTTAGATGCTTTGCTTATTCCTCCTCTTGTGATATGAAAAATCCTATCAAATACATCTGGATGGCCATAGTGGAACCGCACCCTGAGTGAGATAAGAGTTAAAAAAACATGATTAAAAAATTTGGTCATGTGATGAGATGAAAGTAGTAATTAGAGGAATTAGAGCCTTTTGAGAGCTGAACTGAACAAAAAGGAAAAGCAGAATGAGCCAAATGTACATGCAAGAAAATTCTACTTTACTGATACAAGTATACTACTTTAAGAAAATAAGATTCACCTTTAGTTTATTAAAGAGAAACTAGAGTATGAAATCGTCCTTGAAAAACTTTCAATGAGTAAAAAAAAAAATTACTCTTTCGATTGCAAAACGCCAAATTTTTGCTTGCTTTGCAGCACAAGTACAAAAATTACTACTGCATGTGTATACAACTATAAAAACAAATCAAGTATGTAAAGTTATCAATTTCAATTATTGTAGGTTTGCTAGATTATTTGGACACTTAAATGAACTTTTACTATTTTAGAATATCTCTAATGAGAAAGTTTCTTATAAGAATTTTATAGTAATTTAAAACATTATTTTCATGTAGGTTATACAAAAATGAGTTCCTTGAAATTGAAAAAAGTTTCTTATATAAGTAACCTTTCATTTTAAAGAACTCATATTTTTGGAGTTCATATTCAAATAACTTTTTTTTAATAAAGAAATGTTGTAAGAAATACTTTTATGGTGTGTTTGAATGAGGCAATTTAGGAGAGTAATTCATTTATTCAGAGAATTTGAATTTCTTTTAAGTAAAATGACTTGTTTGGTTGAGGAAATTAAGAAGAAATTGAAATAGAGAAATTTTAAGAAGGTATTTCAAATCACTAAAATAGTAGAATTTGAAATTCACTCAAAAAGGAAGGAAATTGAAATTCCACAATTTGTGAAATTCATCATAGTTCAAGATTAGAGGTGTTAATTTGGCCTAGATGACCCAGATGACTTAGATGGGTCAGGCGGACCCAATGACATACACAGGTTAGGTCGACATGATGATCCAAACAGATCGGGTAGGCCCATCAACACAAACTAGGTAGGCCTGACGACACAAATGGGTCAAGTGGGTCGATGATCAAGGCAAGTCAGGCAGACCTGACAACCAAAACGGGTCTGACGATCCATACGAGTTAGGAGGGCAAGATGACCTAAACAGGCCCAATGACCCAGACAAGTCAGACGGGCTTGAAGATCCACAAGCTGGATGGGCCCGATAACCCAAACAGGTCGGGCAAGCCCAACAACTAAGATGGGTCGAGCGGACCGATGACCCAAACGGGCTGGGTCGACGACCTTAACGGGTCTGATGACCCAAACGGACTTGATCGGCTCGACGATCCAAATGAGTCCCACCGACCCGATGATCCACACGGGCCTGATCAGCCTGACAACCTTAACGGGTCAAGCCCGCCTGACAATTCAATTATTAAAATGAATTTTTATTTCAAGAGAAATTCAATTATTTTATCCAAACAAGAAATTGAAATGTAAGGTATTCCAATTACGCTATCCAAATAGATTATTTAGAAAATGAAGGGAATTCAATTACAAGAATTTCAAATACAATGCATTTCAATTTCTTTGAATTGTTGAAATGCTTCATCGAAACATAATGTTAGTTTCTCTCATTTTTTAAATAATGTTCTGTGTTTATTTACCTGAGAGGATTAGCCAGAAGCCTTTGACCAATAGTGACAAAGCTGGTCTCTTGATATGACATGAACCAAGCCAGAGAAGACACACTGAAGTTAAAACGCATAGACAAATCCTATTAGTATATTTGATTAACTTACTAATATTAATGCAAAAGACATCTATGGGTAAGGGGAAAAAGCAAGTAGAACAAATATGAGTGTAAAATAAGACATTTGGTTTCAAATTATCCTCTGGAAACACGTTTATATTCTATCCTGGAGACATTTGATTTTATAAGGTTCTCATATTATGGTATCATGAAATGCTGTCTTATACTTAGTACCAAGTTTATGCATTCAAGAAACATGTGATCAACATTGTGCATAATATGAATATGTATATTTTTCTAATGAAAGGAACCTTGTTGAATTTCCCTTACTATGTATGAGATACAAAGGACTAACCTTCCTGTAAAAATGTGTTCCCTTAGGCCAAGTATTGTAGGAGGACGCCTTCCTTGGCGTCGAAGAAATTCTTGGAGAAGGTTTCTCATCTTCAGAGCTTCTTCCAAGTAATTATCCTGTTAAATCAGATACTCGTGAGAACATTGAAATGAACAAGTTTTATAATATAATGACAGAAAATAGTTAATTTGTTAGAAAGTAAACAAAAATTAGGCCTACTTGGTTCATATCAATTGTTTGGAGTGCTTCACCACGAGTGAATATTATTGCATTGTTTTGGTTTTCAGGCTTCCCTTCTCCAAGATGCGGTGTACCTGGTAGTTTTATCTGATATATTGTCTATAAAAGAAGCAACAGTTTTATCATGTCAATAATGATGCATCTGAATTGTTACATGGTTATACGTGTAATAATAAAATCAAAGATTTGAACTGTATCAAAAAATTATCTGATTTGATAAAATATTTGAGTTTAACTTTAAAGAAATATAGTAGTTTTGAGCCTTGGCCTTATATAATTGCACTTTTAGGGTAGTTGTACTCATGTTATGACATCAAAGTTTGCTAAAATAAACTGTGAGGAGGATGTTCATTCCAATCTCATTCTCTCAATCTTATCACTGAGAATATTGTAGTGTTTTTTTGTAAAGGGTTACAATTTATCTTCTCTATGAATAATATTGGTACATATAGTTTGGAATTTGCCATACCAAATGGAATCTATGCAATGTGAGCTTTTACCTCCTACCTCATTTTTCAATACTTCCAAATTTACATTAATGCGTTTAGAAGAACTCATTTTTTGTTTTAAATATATGAAAAAGAACTAGTGACTAATACTTGGTATCACTAATGTCATTAAGTAACAAGATTTTGGGCTTAGGAAACTATAAGAAATAGAACAAGCACAATAAAAGTAAAAGGCAACTCAATACTTTTATGGCAACAAAAACTCAACCAGCTTGTAAATACAATCCTTAATATCTATAAGACATTCTTTTGACGATGTAGAAAAAAATACCTGTTCAAAACCATTGACAACTTTAACCAGTTTAGATGAATATACTTTGTGAGGCCTACCCTGCACTATCTCTTCCTTTTCCTCAACATAAGCAACACGAAGAGATGGATACCTGCAATTAACACGTAAGGTTTATTGTGTGCTTATTTTATAGCAACAAGAAAGTCATCTTTCTCTTTGCTTGAAAAAGGTTACCTTGTCATCAAGTCGATCATATCTTGATAACGTGGATCATTCATAGCCTTTTGGGATGCAAATGATTGACAGGAAATAACATAGGTGTATTTCATGTCTGCTAGTGCTTCTAGACGAGCAAACAATGCGCGGTTACCTCTTTCAGCAGTCTCATAACCCTCAAGAATATCTGCTCTAACAGAAACAGTCATCAAGTTATTTGATTATGTTAATTTTTTTTCCCTATATTTCTTTTCACCATATAGACAATGTTACTTATACTTGGTCACTGACCTTCTTCTTCAGCCATGTCAAGAAATGCTTGTAATTTTAAGGCTTCTCTGTAGTACATCATCCCTCTAACTGTAAAAAATATGATTGCAGTGATCACATAATGACTTATAATTGAATGAATATCCAAACGAAAATAGCAAGAAAACTGAACCTGTTCTGCTTAGTGTTTGGCCACGGAATGAAGCCCACAGTCTAAGATCTTCCACTTTGTGTTCATCTTCTAAACTTCGTCGGTTTTCACAACCCATGCGTTCCAGAAAATTTGTCCATTCATCTATTGAAATCGCAGTAACAATTTATGATATAATTCAAATAGAATGTTTAAGATACACATAATTTCACATGTAAAGAACCTGGATATATCTTTTGCATGTAGAAGATGATGGAGTCCTCCTCTTTATCTGAACCAAGCTCCTTAACCGAAAAATTAATGTCCTCGATGTAATGTGGAGTTATAACACTGCCAATCACGTTATATATATAAGAGAGGGTTTTGTTATTGAACTACAGGACTATAACAATTTTCACTAATCCTTTTTTTACTAGTTTTTAAGTCATTATGTTATTTATCTCTGAAGTGTTGTTTCTTAGTTTGATGTGCCTGTCACTGAATAAAGAAATTCTCATTACGTCTTTTATGATTGATGAATGTTGGATAGTAAGGTTGGTGTGGTTGGTTCAGATTAAATATTAAGTAGTGTACAATTTATTGTCAACCTATAGAAGGAAATGCAATGGTGAGATATGTAATTACCAGAATGGCATCATATTGTGAACTTTTGGAGCATCAGGCATATCTGTGAACAGAGAAGTAGCAAAGAATGATATGCGTCTTCGAGCATCTAAGTTTGCAGGCACATCCATTGCTGTTTCTTTGACCGTAAGCAACAAATGAAAACGCTTGATCTGCCATGAACAGGTTGATTATATCAGAGCATAACAAGAGTTGATTTCTTTCTCATTACTATGTAAATGTGCCAGCATTTTTAGGTGAAGTTGTGAGTATAATAACCAGTCCCTTATGAAAAGAGAATGAATGACAAGAAAACGTTATAGGGGTATTAAGGATCACCTTTTCCATCATAGGACCGTTTTCTGGCAACGGAAATTGGATAGAATTCTCATTGGAAAATGGATAAAAATCCCTATTCATTTCCACGGTGTCAAATAGTTGATCATCATTTCTAAAATAGACAAAGCCACACTCATTTTGTTCGGGAAAGTGGAGCATATCCAATATTCTGTACAGATTTAGTAAGTCATTAGAAGCTGAAGCATAGTAATATATTAAAGGACGAGATTGTTAAGCAACAATACCTGGAATCAACCATCATATCATTTGCCACCAATTCAAATATATCTAGCAGGGCTTTCACAACTTTGTGCTGATTGTCTTTTTCTCCTTCCATCTTAAGGAATTTATATCAAAGTTACTAGGACTGAAAGTTACAGATCATGCAAAATTTTTCAATAAACTTATCCTTTAGTTTAGGTCTAGGAAACAATTACCAGAAGTTCAGCTAGCTCAACAACTTTAGCATGTAGGGCTGGGAGAACTTTCATGTTAAAGTTCTGCAGAAGAGTTGTTTCTTGGAGACTCTTTTCAATTTCGCTCAGTATATCACATATGATCCTATTGTCCATAAATAGGGTCAGATTATCAAAAAGAAAACTACAGTAGTTCAAGAAGGAAGATTGAAATCCAGGTAAACATTCTATTTCTTTTTACCTTTTCTCCATGCTACCCTCAACCAGAATTTCAAGAACATATTTTAGAGACTGGTAACACTCTCTTACAGCATAAAACATGTATTTGTCTTTTGTGATTTTCTTCACAAGAATCTCTTCCTTTCCCTCAAAATCTTTAGCAATGGTCAAAGCTGTAGAAAACTAGAATATGTACAAGAGGAGTTCATTAATGAATAAGATGTACATGTACTAATTCTACAACTGTAATCTCATACTATTTTGGTTGAAAGTACTACCTTATATGCCAGGAGGAAAACGGGCCAACGAACCTTGGAAGAAAACAATTCAGAAGACACAGGCATCATCATCAAATCCATCTCTCTGTTCAAAACAAATCACTGTGAGGTGATTGAAACATAGCAGTGCTAGAAAGTTACAATAAACAATACCTGTTACTGATCAAGTCTTCAAGACGTAGCTGATTTACTATTTGATTCCATACTACAACAAATTTGGCAGTGGCATTTTTTTCATCCGGCAACTGCAACACAAATTACTGATCAACATAAGAGAACAGGTACACTGAAATAATGTTATCTTAAGATTGCTAATTTAGAACACACCTTCTGAAATATATTGCTGAGGAGACCTTTTCTTTTCTTTTTACCACGTTTGGAAGATGGTGGGATCAGACAGACGTTGAATGCTGAAGGTAAGGAGTCAAATCTACTTCTAAGCATTCCGAGTGTTCTTATCTATTTTCAAATAAGAAATATAAGATGACCATTTCGATTCTGTGGGAAATCAAAGAAACAAGCAAATAAAAACCAGAGCTTACCTCACCAAGGTGATGCAGAATGCCATAAAGTCCACCAATTATTGTACAGAAAACAGAATACCAAATTTGTGTGTCCATAAAATATACCTTTAATAAACAAAGAATGAAATGTTATTAACTATCCACCAATATTGTTTTCTTAAATTTGAAGGAATTTTATTTAAACAAGTAATTAGAGATGACAATGTGAGACGGATCGACTGGCATAAAAAAACATGGGACGAACTAGGATTTGAATACTTCAATCAGTAGTACATGTTTTCCACCAAGGCTAAATTTTAAAATGATGATTTGAAATTAAAAGCAAAGAAGTCTACGAGTCAGAGCAATGATTCCAACTCACAATTACTACAGGGCTCCATACAGCTACAATTGCACCAGCATTGCTCTTGACTGCAGCACATTCCAAACGTTTATCAGCGACAATAACGATCCCTCGTGTAATGAAAACAATTAGAAATGCACCTTACCTCTTGGAAAAAGCTCATGCCATTCATAATGAACCCCAATTTTCATAATCTGTCTGGTAGGTGCTATGAGTGGTTTTATCTGCATGCATTCATATTGCATTGCTCACTAAGAGTAAGTTGCTAAATAATGAAACCAAATTCATGTGGTCGCATAATCGTGTTCTGTTATTATTACCTCAAAACTGTAGCTAAACAAAAATTTACAAGATAACACCAGTATCCAGAATAGTGTGTACCTGTATTGGAAAAAACAAATTCACCATATTTATATAAAATATAAATTAAGATGGATACACTAAAGTAAATAATCAGAACAAATCAGCAAGGTACTGTACTTTAAAACGGAAACCTGGTCTTCCTGCATCCCTCGACCAACATAGATTCTAGGCTGTATGATAAACACATGGTGACACTCATGTTACAACATATATGACATGAATGAATATTAAGTCAATTTACATGCACATGTAAATCACTCGAAAATAATTTATACTTGTGAAATTCTTGAGCTGATAGACGGGTGATGAAAAAGGAACAAATCAAAGAGATGTAGTCCTCCCAAATGAAGGAACAGAAAGAATAAAAATTCATTGCTCTAAAAGATTGCGTATGTATAGTAATATCACTAAAATGATGTTAAAAAAAATCACATTTTTGGGTACATGCACTCATTAAAACAAGAAACAGACAAAAGTAGACGCTGAAATGCTTACAGAGATCTGGAGTGTAATTGTATCAGAAGTTCACTAAATCGCAAATTAGTCTAGCAATTCTGCAAATTTAACTTGGTGTTCGAAAATATAGTAATATATAAGAGGAACTTACCTGAGTCCACCAAGACAAAAGTCTGCATATCTTGTAATTAGAGACCTCAATATACTTGGCAACAGCAGGGACAAAAAATAACACAACTTGAACTGCATTAGTTGTCAGGTATATTGCCGCTGCAACCATATAGGAAGTAAAGCACCATTCCTCAATCAAACTTCCATACTTGGTGGAATAACAAGTATATTTTCTTCTCGAATTAGCATAGCATACAGGAAGGACAATAGTCCATATAATGGCTAAGACCAGCTTCGTCACTAGTTTCACCTTTTGAGAATATTCCATCGTATGTCTTGCTTTCCACAAAAGGGCAATGTCTAAAATTGCTGTCATCAAAACATGGCAAACTTTATTATCTTGATTATATGAGACGAAGAACAACGGGCACACTGTTTATATATAATTTCAAGAATGTTATTAGGAGAATTGAAAACTACACGGTAAACTAAACTTTTGGTCCTTTAACTTTTTTTTTTTATGTTCAGTTTAGTCCCTGACTTCTAAAATTTTCACTGTAGTCCTTTAAGCTGTAATAATGACTTATTTTGATCCTTTCCATCATATACAGTTAACTAAAAAAGTTAATATAATCTGATGTGACTGTTGTGTGTGTATGTACATGTTACTGAGTTAACTATTTCCAATTTGGTAATATTTCTGTTTGAAAAAGAAGAAATTAATCATTGAGATGTTACCGTTATGGTTGTGGTAGGATCTTCCTCCCCAAATTGGCAAATTAGGGTTAATGTTGAAATTCTCATAATTTTATAACTTTTAGTTGAGTCCATATAGAAAATAACTTCCCAATATATATGTTTGTTATCAAGAGAGTATTCACTAAAATCCTACATTGAATAGTATAAAAAAAGATAAAAGTAGAAAACTACTATAAAGTGAAGAGTTATGTTGAGAGTTGTCATCATAACTTAATTAGTAAGTGTCTTGGGTGCCTCTTGGGTGTAAGGGTAAGGATAGTTGTGTGTCATACAACTTTTGCCACCAAATTATATGAAAAGGTTTGCAAGTTTATCTAGAAAAATTTATAGTAATTTAACTTTTGTTAAGTATTTCTGAATGTAATGGTGCCGAATGACATTAAATGCGACATTTGTGGGGTATGTCATTCTTCTCAATATAGTTTTGTCCCACAAGGAAGAAGGGGAACCGTTTTGGACAGCTCCTCCTTAAAAAGTTGCTAATAAAGTGTAACATTGATACCGTAGTAGCAAGTTTACTTCTATATGTTTCATCCAATTAAACAAACTTCAATGCCAATTAATGATATAAAAGAGCACCATACCTTGAATAAGTTTTAGAGCTGAAGAGGTGATGAAGATGCTAATAATATCCTCAAATACTATTGCATCAAACAACTGCAGTGGCGAGCCCAAGTCATGACAAGCAATGATTATTATGGCCTGAGAACCAACAAAAGTCAAATTTCAAGATTATATATTATAAGTAGCTGAAATTTGTATATTATCTGCACTGGATTTTGAGTAAACCTGAAGGGATAGAATAAAAAAGCTCCACATTCTATCAAAGCTTCTAAAAATTTGCCAGAATGAACGAATCTCTACAAAATTTGTCTTCCCCAGCCATTGTGGTTCATGGATTTCCTCTGTTTTATCCTGTGCATGGGAAACAAATAAAAACCAGTATATTATTCAGTATAGAATGGTATAGTGTATTACAAGAGAAATTGAATAACTGGGTTAACATTTAATTTGTCAAGTGGGAGTTCAAAAGACTCAATTCATGGTAGTTGTATCAAATGAAAAGAGGGTGTTTCAAGATTTCAACCTGTGTGACCTAGAGGTGACAATGCTCAAGCATTTGAAATTTGAAATGTCAACATATAGCTTTAGTTTAATGGGTCAAATTCACCAATACAAAATCTGAAGTATAATGCATTTGAGAATCTGGGAATCACCTCTGTTTCTTCTTCATCCCTCTTTTCTCTTTTTTTCTTCCCTTTTGTTTTACCAGGTGACCTATCAAGATCATTCTTGACATCTGGTTTTGGTTTAGTTCTAAGTTTTACAAAGAAAAAGTCATGATCTAGACGCATGGGCCAACCAATTTTGAAACACTCAGGAGACCTGCATATGTCGAACAACAGTAAGGATCTGATGATATGGAATGAAAGGAAAATGAAAAGAAGTGGAGAAATCTCAGTCTAAATGTAATGCTGACCAGAAATACTCATTCAGATCATCATAGTTTCTCCATATAGAATGATCAGCTGCCCCACCATTGCTATTGTCTACTTCCTTTTTATTCAAAATAAATTAGTTATATTGAAGAAGACGATCCAAAACAAAAGAAGGAATAGATTAGATATCTGATACTACCTTTCTTATGACAGTGTATATTGGTGTCACAACATTGTTAAGGAAAGACTCTGGTTCTCCTCCATACGCAGGCATGACCTTTTCCCATGTTGTTAAGCTGATAGCACCACTTAAAATACCGTGCAATTCATATGCCATCTTCAGAACTCACAAAAGAAGGAAAATAAATTAGACAATAATCACATGATGTAATGTTGTTAGAAATTTCAGCCAGTGAAGAACATAGTTGTATTCCTGAGTGCATTATATAACTTCATCATGCATGCTAACTCAGTTTTCTGTGATAAAAGAATAGCAATGATATAAACTTATTAAGATTCTATCAACAACAAAAAGGTACTTACATGGATCAAACAACACTACAATGTTCTACTGTGAATCAAGGATTCAAGATTCTACCTATGAACTAAATTTCGTTACATACCCTTTGCTCATGAAATGTTTAAAAATTTCAAATGGCATTTGTAGTATCACATAAAAACAAAAGATGTTTTCATAAACCAATAGACACTTGTGGAGTTTCAACATACATGATGAAAAATATAGCAGAGACATTCCGGCATGAATCTCAAATTAGCTGCCTCCCCCCATATGAGCAGGTAAAGCCCAATGTACAAAATTTTATATTGCTGGGCTTCCTGTTTCACAAAAGGTAAACTGCAACACAAGTAACAGGCTTACTAAGTAAAAACAGAAGGTCAGAAAAAAAAAATAATGTAGACAAAACAAATTATGGTTCAGAGAAAAAGAGAAAGGTAACACCCTGTATTTTATCTGAAGAACAAATACAGTATAAATTATTGAAAGTTACAACAGAATTGGATCAATAAACATACCGTATATTGCTTTTTCTCTCTAAAAACTTACACCAGTTGGTATAGTTTTTGAAAAACTTTCTCATCAGTTCATCCACACCTCCTTCCCCTAACTGGTTTATAAAAAGGATGATATAGTTTATATTGTCAATTATCATAAAGTAAAATCAAAACATACATGTTCAAAAGCAAATGCACCTTCAAAACAGATGTCTGGTTGTGAGTTTGACGAGTCTGCATGTTGGATAGGAGTAGAATAAGATGTTCCCTTTGGTTGGCAACATTGGCTTCCTGAGGTCAAGCACAAGTATAGAATGAAAAACAATGAAAGACTAGAAAGAGCAATGCTGATCATACATTGCTAAATGATGTCCTCAAAACTGAACAAATAGGGAGTAATTTTTCTTTTTCTATGCAACAATCAAAATTTTAAAGAAAAGTTTGAGTCCAATTTAACTAGGAAAAGTGACCTGAAATCCAAAACAATGCTGAAGAAAATCAAATAGATCCACAAAGGCTCCATGCTTATTGAAATCTTGGGCTGGGGGTAAACCACGAACGTTGCGAATAACTGCAATGGCAGCCTTAATCTGTATCAATTTTGTTAGTGGAAAACTCAGTCCATTGAATTAAAAATGAGTCTTGTGTTGCTTGGACATAAGATATCAATGAAATGGGAAAATGTGAATCATTCAAGAAATGACAGACCTCAGGTTGCTGCATAATGGCATGCTGAATATCTCCTTGCTCAAGTGGAAGAATGTTAAATTCAGTTTTTCTATGGATTCCATTTCCTTGAATAAGTGCCTATATTATAAAAAGTGAGAACTCTAAGGTAAAGAAATGCATGGTAAATTCATATTATTCTTATTTCTGACTAAGCAGATCATGAAATTACTAGGAAAGGGAAGATTCACCTGAGAAGCAGCTGGATCTGTAACTGTCTTTAGCACTTCAAACAGAACAGAAGCAATATCTCGTGCATTTATCAATTTCTGTCTTCGACTGTTTGAATATAGCATCATATGAGTCGGTTTAGTAGGCAATTAAGGTGTTTGAAAATTTTTGTTAAATGGGAAAATGAGGTAATTCAAAGTTTAAGCATGCTTAGGTACCTTTGTTCTAGATCGAATGCTTTATCATGTCTGATATAATAATCCCTGTAGGCACGGTAAACACTCTTAAGTTCACGAATATCACTTGTTCCCCTCTTTTTTGTAACGTGCTCATCCTGTATGTCACAATTCACAAAACAACATGCAATGTTTAACTCCCTAACCTTATAACCAAAACTAGGCATCAAGTATTAATCCTATAGATGTTTCTGATAGAGAAAATATAAATGGAAACTAATTGAAAACTTTTTATCTCATGTTTTTCTTGGGTATATAGATAAGTCACAACTCCAAAGCTCAAATAGATCATGACTTCAAATTTATCTGAAACAGAGACCATTCTTACTTTTACATTCATTTACTGCAATACTTGATTTTGCTATAGACTTGTTATATTAGGCAATAAAATCTGTTGAATTCATATTCACATCGAAATGAATAATCTTGAAAAGGAGTTTCAACATTCTTGTTTACCTGTTCAAGTCTATGAAGTAGTGAAGTTTTGAATTGTCTAACACCCCTTCCACTAGAATTTTTGTCCAAGTTGTGTGCAATCACAAAGGCATGAACACGGCCTGCAAAATTTGGTTTACTGGGACAATTTTAAATGCATATATTGATGATAATCAACGGAGAATCTCATTTTGGTCAAGTAAAACACTACCTACAACACAGGAATATATAAAATTCTAATGGGAAGTCTTTCATGGCTTTATGGCTTACAATCAAAGCGAAAAGTCCAACACCTAAAAATTGCACTGTGCATGGTACAACTGTTTACCAATTGTAGAATGATTTAAACAAGATAACAAAATCAGGAATTTGAACAGCACGGATAATTCTCCTCTCCTTATTAGGTGTAAACTTTTATTGAGATAATTTGCGCTTTTAGTGCAATTTCTGGATTGAGATTAAGGCATTTGATATATAAATTGAGCCTTCTTTCTAACTTGTATTTATTTGCCACAGTTAGTAAAAATACACTTCAGTGGAAAATTGATTAAGTCATCCCCATTATGTAACAACCACTGGCTGTGGCCGTGACCTTCTAGTCCTAGATACTCATGTCCCAGTAACTAATCATCATTTCTTTCAAAGGACATTAAAAATCCCACTTTATGCACTCTCCTTTACACAATAATTCTTCATGGAGATAAAAGAAAGGACTCTGTTTTCTAAGTATAAAAAACATGGTCAATCGAAGTTCACACATTTCAGAAGAACCAAGAAAGAAATGAACGAAGAGAGCCAGACAAAGACAATGAAAAGGACTCACAAAGATATGCAACACGAGGCTCCTCCTTTCCAAGCAAGTTAGCCACTCGAAGGAACCTTTGAATTTCGGAAGCAAAAACTGTTGGCAACCTTTCACTGTCAAAGGGTTCTGGAGCATATTCCTCGTTGCTGCTGCCATTGGTAATGGCCAACGTGACATGGGGTGCCTCTGATGTCGATGCTGATGCTGTTGATGTCTCTCCTCGTTCGAAATAGATGCCTTCAATGGGTTCTGCAGGCACAATCTCTGACATTGCTCTGAGCTAAGAAACCAGCAAAAGGGTGATGACACGCATGCAAGGTATATATGTTGAATCTTCTCCATAGTGTTTGCTTAGTGAGGTAAGCTTTGGTGCACTTTGCTTTGTGGACTAATTGGAAAGTTGAATGCATTCTTTTACTTTTTCTTTTGGACCTGTTTCTGATTTTGTTTTAGCTTTAGAGTGTGTGTGTGTGTGTGCGCGCTTTGCTTTGTGCACTGATTGCAAAACTTAATGCCTTCTTTTTCTTTTGCTTTTAGAGCTGTTTTGTTTTGGCTGTAGCATTCTTTCCCTCTAAGAAGATGAAGGAGGGAAAAAACATAAACAAAGACACGTGTTCCTCACTCACTGCTTTCTTTACCACAAACACGAGTTGTTAATTCTGAATATATAACATTATACTGGGTCCTGTAACGTGACATGTTTTCCCATAAAAAATTTCTTAATGCTTAAGAAAGTAAAAGAAAAAAGTGGCCACAACTTTTTTCTACCGATATTGTAATCCACCCCACTATAGTAATCTTATTTGCTTCATGCAAATTGTTTTATAATAAGGGCTCACTGAATATCACATGCGAGAGAAATGTTATTTGCACAACAAATTTTACAACAAGTGGAGAAAGAAAGAGAATTAACAACAGAGAGGAGGCATATAGAGAAAAAAAATTGCTGTAAATAAATTATTGCATGATTTGTTGTACAACACAATTCGAAATTTAAATGGAAAGTATGACAGCTTATTAAAATGACAGAAAAAGAAAATATAAACATTAAAAAAATTTGAAGGGTATACAAAGCAAAATACAAAAATACCTTAGGTCTCTAAAGTGAGCAAATAAATAACAAATTAATTAACATAAAGACTGAAAGTTGGAATTAAAAATTGTGATTCATGAGATTTGGTTGAAGCGTTATTATCTTTCCAGCGTGGTATTAAGGTCACCATCCTAACAGTGTAGTTTCCGCTGTTCTTATGAATATTGTAATTTTGAAAGTCTTGGAGCAGTGAGTTTCCATGACAGAAACTTGAAGTTGCAACTCTTTGAGGAGTTGAGAGTGTGAAGAAAGATGAGAGAGGTAAGCAATATATACAGAAAAAAACTCACAAGCCAATTATCTTTATTACCAATTTTTTGTTTTAATTCCTTTAACTTGAAAGAAGCAATCTCATTTTCATTTCATGTTGCGCATCACATCTATGTCTCTTTTCAACATGATGGAGTGGCATCGTATCTAGTAATTTGTATTTTATTTAGGTTGCAAAAGGATTTTTGAGCTTGTTAATTGTTATTGACTTCAAACCATTCATGGCTTTGATAACAATGACTCCTTGGGTTGTGAATGCCTTTCAAAATGGATCTAAGGCTGTTCTTTCTGGGAGTTTCCTCTTTTGTCGCTTATTTAATTACATTTATTTAATTTCTCATTGCCACCTGTGTTTCTGTCAAAGTCAAAGGTCTTTCAAACTTATGTGTTGTTCCGATTGTTCTCGGAGCACTTTTTAAGTGAGTTAACTATACGAGTTGACTCAGGGTTGTGCTAAAAAGTCGTTAGTTCAATCCGCTTCACATTTCGGTGAATAGGAAATTTTAAAATTTGGTATTACGAATCGGTAGATAAGTGAGTTGATTTATTTGCAAATATTTTAGTTTTTGTAATTTATTTTATATATTTATTGTACTATAATAAAAGTAATTTGACACAATTTATTTTTGATAATAGTGGAATCAAAATATTCACTTGATTCTTGAAATATTTTTATAAAGATAATTGTTAGAGATTAAAATATTAATGTATTTAATTTGACAAATAAATAAATTAAACATTCAAACTATTTAAATATTATTGAACAATATTTTAATATTTAAACATATCAAATTGTGAACCTATATAATTAAAAGTAATAAATATTATAATAAAAAGAAATTAAAAAATTGTAAAAAAAATAATAGTGTTGGTTTTGGATAGTTGACCTGCAACCTACCTTTAATCGAGCTCAAATCTGTTTATTCTATGGATTAATTAAGAGTGTGTTTTAGAGGGTGTTGAAAAATTAATTTTGGAGTAATTGATTGTTGGATGCAGAAGCTGATAATATTATCTTCTCTTTTAATGTGAACTTTTTAGTTCAAAATCAATTTTAAAATCAAACAAATCATGATTTTAGATTGAAAAACTAATTACACATACGTGAAACCAAATACACTGTAAATCACTTTAATTCAACGTATTTTAAAAAATCAAATAAATTTTTTTCAGCCTAACCTTATTCAAACCAATAATGAGTTAGATTGACTCACGGATTATTGTCCATTTTGACATCATTATTGATAAGGTAAAAGGTGATTTTTGTATCATGATATGTGGGAAAAGTGTCAGAAATTTAGGTGGTGTTGGGGATGCAAAGTATGTTAATAGTGCTAGAGTTTTATTTATGAACAATAGGCCTCAACTGAAGAAGCAGAGAAAGGCTTTGCTCACATTTGTGTGATTTGTGGAAGAAGCCTTTTGGACCCAATTCGGCTCTGTTGTTTAGGATGGAAGGTGAGACATTATCTTGATTATTATTAATATTATTTTAGTTTAGTTTCACTCTAACACAACCATACATACACCATTGTTCATATCATTATATCATTATCAAAATGAGCATAATTCACATTTCAATTAACCTTTGTCATATGGGGATAACAGCCACCACCTTGTGTATTACATATTATGTATTACATATTACATAATTCACATATATAAAAGTGTTTTGTGTATTTGTAGTAATTTTAATTTTAATCTCCATGTCTCTTTTAGCTATAGGCTTAATTATTGGAAGATTGTTGGGAATAGTCCAAGTGTGAGTCAAAGTTCCACATTGGATAGAATAGACAAAGTTAAACACTATATAAGAATAAAGACCCATAACATCATTGCCATAAGGTTTTAGTGTTAAAGTGGTGTCAAATACCTTATATGTGTAAGACTAATGTCATATAACCATATGGAACCACAATCTCTCAATGACTATAACCATAACCAATATATAACCAAAACATATGAAAGAATATATAACCCATCAGTGGTATCAAAGTTGATGGTTCGGAGTGATTGACCGCATAACCATAACACAAAAAAAGGGTCACTAAAGGACTGACTGCATAACCAGTTAAAAGTGGTGTCAAATGTCTTATATGTTTAGGGTTTAGGGTTTTGGGGTCAACTTCAAGATCTTCTCTCCTCCACAACAAGGGTGTCTTCTTATCAAAACTAGGGGTGTGATGAGAAATCCCTGTAGGTTAGGTGCCTCTTAAGCCCTTCTTTCTACTACAAGGTGACAACCTAAAAAATGGAGGTATCACTAGCAAACCTACAAACACAAGAATGCAAACAAAGGTTGGAACATTAAACACAAGAGAAAATACTAAATGAACTCAATGGAATAGGTTAGGAAGAGGTCTCCCTATTGGTCATGCTTCTAGTAACTCTCTTAGGAATAGTCTCTCCATCCTCACGAGGACTCATAGACTCATCAAAACTCATTTTTCCTACTGTATAAGGAACACAAGAAACATAGAAAGATCCCCTTTCTCTAGAAAACATCATTGGTTGGAAATCTTTCTACTATGCAAAAGTTTCCATAACACAATAATTAGGTAAAAGAAGAATTTGTTGGTGTTATGTGACTGTAGAAGGGGGGATGAATAGAGCTTGTATACAAATTTAAACAATTTTTGCGCAAACAAAATAATTAAAGTAAAAACATAGGGAGATAAAAGCACACAAAGATTTATATTGGTTCACCTACCGTCGAGGCTACGTCTAGTCTCTTAAGCAACTTGCTTAATATATTCCACTCAATTCTCTTGACTAGAAACGAGCATCACCTTCTCCAAGTTACAAAAAGTTTCAAACTCTCTAGTATCATGAGTACAAACCTCTCAAGGCTGCACCAAGTACAAACCTCTTTAGGTATCACCTTCTTAATCTCCCCCTAAGATCAAGAGCACTCAAATGAATATTACAACAATTACTTTCAAAGTAAGAGAGTTACAATTCAACTCACAGGTTACAACTTCAGTTGGTAAAATGTGTTTTGTCTCAACCGAAATTCTCACAATTCACTAATGATATAACAATTTCTCAATACAATGATCATAGATGTATTAGAGTTTTTCTCACAAAGTTTAGAGTTTTGTCTTTTGTCAAGTATGAAGAAGAAGTTATCATTTTTCATCCTTTATATAGGTGTTGCTTTGATAACCGTTGAGGATTTGAGTTTCATAGCTTCATCACAATCTTCATGATTTCTCTCAATAAGGAATGACTTGATCAATTCTTCACTTTGATTCTTTAGAGTATTTCTTCAACATCATTATTTGAGACTTTAATTATTTCTTGCTAATGCTCTAAGTAATATCTTCTTTCCCTTCTTGTGTGAGCATGATCTTAATTCGAATTTTATTTTCCTGCAAAGTTCATCATACATCCCTGTAAAGGAAGTTTTGTGCAATATGATTTTGTAATTGAATCTAAGAACAATGATATATTCCAATTGCAATCAATCAATAATTTGGTCTGCAGTGATATAGATTATTTCCATAAATTCATTTGACTTGACTGTTTAATTCAAAATTATTCTTTTTTCAGAGTATAATTATCAAATCATAATTCTTTAACGTTGTGGCTCATATAATCAATTCTCAATTTTAAATGATTAGATAAAATTACCAATTCAAATAATGAATTAGAGATTAAAAGAAAGAAATGACTTAGCCAATTAATACAACTCATTCTAACTCGTCTAACACGTGTAGAAATCCTATACTTATTTTTTCGACTGGTTTGGTCAATGCACTCGTCTAGTGAGTCTACATTGTTTATGTCGTCTAATCCCTTGATTGTCTAAGGGCTTGAGTTGTCTAGTGACTTGGGTCGTCTAGTGCCTTAGAATGTCTAATGCCTTGGGTCGTTTAATGCATTGGGTCATCTAGTGAGCTCATTTGGTGGTATCCTCTAGTTGTACTTGTCTACTGCATAGACTCATCCAATGCCAAGACTTGTCTACTACATGTGCTAGACTTCCAGCTTATATCAACACTTATAAAACTTAAGTATTAGAGATTAAACATACGAAAACATTTGTCCAAAATATATAGTTTAATTTACAAAACATGTTTGTCAAATATTTCAAATATATGTACTAATTAGATATTTCAAATATTTCCTCGTCTGGTTGTATGAATGTTTAGTATCATCAAAACTATTTTAACTCGGGGACTCGTCTTCAACAAAATTTGCTGTGTAGAAATGACTCTTAATAGGATTCATCAACTGTCTAGATGTTAAGCCATATAAGTTCAAGAAATTCACCACAACCCTTAAAAATCTAACATTTCCTCTAAGAACACAAAAATCTCATATGTAGAGAGAACATGGGAAGGAAGTTGAAAACCTTTACGACCCGCCATAGGAAGCACCATTTTCTCCTGGACTAGCTGTGTTAAACATCTATTAAGCACCTCTTCTTCCAAGCAAAGAGGAATAGGGGAAAAGGGACCACCCTGTTTAACACCTCTCCCACAAGAGGAATAACAAACCAATCTTCCATTCACTCTTAGAAAACGAAAAAGATTTAAGAATATAAAAAATCCATGAAGAAAAAGTTACGTGATAACCAAAACGTTCCAGCACTTGAACCAAAAAATGCCAATTAAAATTGTCAAACACTTTAGGAATATCAATTTTAACTACCACATTGACTCTTATATTTTTTAGACAACATTTATGGCCTCCAAAGTAACATAAATACAGCCCTTGGTGTTTTCCCTTTATAAAACCATTTTTGATTAGGGAACACTATTCTACTAGCTATGTCAGCTAGTCTATCAACCAAATTTTAGAGATAACTTTGAATCTAAAATTAGCCACAATAATAGGTCTAAAGTTTTGAATATTCTCAACCCCTAAAATTTAAGGTATTAGAGATATCACATTAGAATTCATCCATAGTAGCATGACCTAACCCCTTTTGAAAATTTGTTACACTGCTTTGCAAACATCATCACCAATGATATCCCCGCAAGCCTGATAAAAACAACCACCAAACCTATAAGAACTTAGAGCACTATCACCATTGAGGTTAAACACAACACATAATTTCCTCTTTCCCAAGACATTGGATCAACTTTTGATTTTCATCCTCGGTAACCAAGCTAGGAATACACTTGGAAACAAAATGTTGCATCTCTAAAACAGAGCAATTAGCCTGAGCATTATCAGCATATAAATTGGTATAAAAGTCCAGAATATGTTTTTCAATTTGGCTAGGATCGTCCAGATTTTGACCATTATAAACTAATTTTTGAATGGCACTAGCATTGGTCCTTTTTTTCATTACCGAATGAAAAAAAAGGCAGTACTTTTTGTCTCCATCCTTAAACCAACTCATCTTAGCTTTTTTCCTTCCAAAAGCTGGCTTGGCAGTCTAGTATAAAATCTATTAGAATTGTATTTAGTTGTTCAGACTTGTATTTTGTTCTTTTCTTTTTCTGTTATGTGTTGTTTAGTTTATGCTTATTTTCTTTTCTGTGTTTTAGGTATTTTTACAGTTTTCTGTAAGTTGTGGCAGTTCATTTGGTTTTGGTAACTGTCCACAACTGCTCTGTTTTACTATTAATCAGAGTCTATGTAATATAGACTCATGTATGTTTCGTTCACTGTAGTTTTTTTTACTCAATCAATGAAACACTTTCCTTAGGTTCAGATCTTGGTTTATGATGGCTTCTTCTTCCCACACTTCCCCAAACCCTTTCTTTTCGCATCAAGTTACTGAAAAACTTGATGATACTAATTATCTTCTTTCGAAGCAGCTGGTTGAACCTGTTATTAAATCACACAAACTTCATCGTTTTGTGGTTAATCCTATCATTCCTCCATGCTTCCTCTCTGAAACAGATCGTGACAGTGGTATTGTTAATCCGGCTTATGAGGAATGGGAAGTTCAAACCAACTCCTTCTCACGTGGCTTCAATCTACTATGTCCAAGGGCATCTTATCGCATGTTCTTGGTGTCGTTCATTCGTATCAATTTTGGGATCACATTCATGAACATTTTTTCACTCAAATGAAGGCTCGTGCAAGACAGTTGCACACTGATCTCCGTGCATAGAATCTCGAAAATAAATCAATGAAGGAATGCTTGGGTCATATTAAATCTATTGTTGATGACCTTACTGGAACTGGTTGCCCCGTCAAACATGATGAACATGTTGATGCAATCCTTGAAGGTCTTTCTCTTGATTATGCTGTTATCATCTCTGTCATTGACAGTAAGTTTGAGACTCCTCCTATCAGTGAAGTTGAGGCTTTGCTCCTTGCTCATTAATCTCGCACTAATCGGCATCAGTCCAAGTTCTTTCCTCTATCTGTGAATTACTCTCGTGCCACTTCTAGTTCTTCTTCACTTCGCCTCTATGGTCGTGGTCAGTTTCCTCGTGGTGGTGGTTTCCCATGTGGTGGTGCTCGATCTGCCACATGGTCGTGGTGGTCGCTATGCGAACTTTCAGTGCCAATTTTTTTCAAATATGGACACACAACAAATGTTTTTTTTTTTTTATCGTGGAGATCTTAATTTTCAACCTCCTGATTCACTTGTTTTGTTTGATCCTGCCAGCCTGTTTCGTCATCCCCTACTTCGCCTGCTTCTCTCAAGCCTTCCATATCGAGCACCCAATCTTCTTGCCCTACTACTAACGTTCTGTCTGCCATGCTTACCAATTCCACTGCTGATCCTAGAGTTGTCAAGATGGGTTGGAACCCACGAGTCAACTTAGCTCACCACGGGTTCAGGCTGAGTTGGATTGAATTTTTTTAAAAAATTTCAATACCAGTTGATTTTTGAACTGGCTCACCTAGAACTCGGCTCACCGGGTTGAATCCGTGATGAGCCGGGTTGGCACCAACCCGCACATAAAGGGTCACACAAGTTATTTTTGTTAAGTTAGGCTTTTTATTTAGGTTATGTTAGGTTGTTTTTTTTAGCCAATACATATATAATTTGTATTTTTGTGATTTTGATTTGTATTTGGATTGTATTAAAGTTTATTTAGATTTTAATTAGAATATAATTTAGTTTTGACTGAAAAAAAATAAAAAAGTTGTATTTTTTTAATTAACTGAGCCTGTGAGCCGACTCGTTTAACCCACAAACCCGTAGTTGGTCACTGTTCATTATTAACTCGTGGTCGATCGAGCCGGGTCAGGTCGAGTTACCCGTTTTTACGGCTCTAGCTGATCTGCTTGCTTTACATGGATTTCAGATTTAGGGCTTCTTTTCATGTAATTGGTGACTCTCAGAATATTCAGCAGTTTGCTCCTGGTTTTGATTTTCATGAGACCTTTTCTCCAGTTATTACACCTGTCACCATACGCATCATTGTAACGGTTGCCTTGACTAATGCATGGGATTTGTTTCATTTAGATGTCAATAATTCCTTTTTGAATGGGTCGCTTGATGAGACTGTTTATATGACCCAACCTCCTGGTTTCGAAGCTGCAAATAAATCCCTGGTTTGTAAGCTCAATAAAGCAATCTATGGTCTCAAGCAAGCTCCGTGACAGTGGTTTGATACACTTCAACACACCTTGCTGACACTAGGTTTCTCACACAGTTTATATCTTGGTTTATGTTGATGATATTCTTATTACAAGATCCTCTGCCTCTCTTATTTGTCACATTACTCATAGCTTGGATTCTCAATTTTCTTTGAAACAATTGGGCAAGCTTGGCTACTTTCTTGGCATTGAAATTCACTATCTCTCCGACAAGTCTTTGATGTTGACACAATGTAAATATCTTAGTGATTTGCTGCATCGCACTCACATGGCTGATGCTCATCCCGTCTTTACTCCTATGGTTTCTTCCGGCAAATTATCCAAGTCTGGCTCTTCTACTTTTGCTGATCCTATATTATTTCGTTCAGTGGTTGGTGCTTTGCAATATGTTACACTTACTCGTCCTGATGCTCTTACCAAACCCCTTTCTGCCACTCGCTTTCAGTTTCTAAGAAGCAAACTCAATGTTCAGGATTCTGCTCCTCCCTCACCTTGAGTTTGAGGGGCTATTAGAATTGTATTTAGTTGTTCAGACTTGTATTTTGTTTTTTTGTTTTTTTTCTGTTATGTGTTGTTTAGTTTTCGCTTATTTTCTTTTCTGTTTTTTAGATATTTTTACAGTTTTCTCTAAGTTGTGGCAGTTCATTTGGTTTTAGTAAACTGCTCTGTTTTCCTTGTTAATCAGAGTCTATGTAATATAGACTCATGTATTTTTCGTTCATTGTAGTTTTGTTTTACTCAATCAAGAATTTTCCTTAGGTTCAGATTTCCGTTTTCATCATATTCTATTAAAATCCAACTCCTCCATCAACATTTTCTCGTTAGACACGAGCTCATCCATCTATACATTTTACTTATTCTAACCCATCTTTATACTTGTTTATAACCGCCATACCCACCCTAGAGAGGGATTAAAATTACTTTATTCTCTTAAATGTATGGACTATAAAGTGAATAAACTATTTATAGAGCTTAAAGGAAAAATGAGACACCTTAAAGCCCATGTTTGTTGTCAAAAGTGGTCAAGGATCAGGTATGAACACCCACCTTTCCATGAGAGTGGGTTCAAATTCCTCTTAAGCAACTTTGTCTTGAGTAGGTGCAACTGAATGGAACTTCTTGCAGTTTACACCTATGTATCAATCCTCAAGGTAGACGTCGGCAAGAAACTTAAGCATGGCATATTGAAGATGACTCTCTGTTCTACCTCTTTTATTATTAAAAATAAATAAAGGAAAACCATATTTATAACCCAAATCATAAACTTCCAAAGAGAAAACAAAAAGTCAATTGCAGTCTTGCTGAGCGACCTCTAAATTATACACAATTTTCAGAAGAAACTGTATGCACTTGCAACAATCAACCAACATGATGGGTTTGAGCAATATAAAAACACAGAAACCAGAGAAAAAAAAGAAAATCACTACTGTATTGAATAGAAGAATACTCTGAACACAGATCACACATTCAAATGCACACAAAGAAACAATCTACATTATATAAAGACTGTAGTATAGCAGCTAGAAAATCTGTACACATTGTCTATTGTCTACAATATTAGTATAAACATACAAATGCACATAGAGAAACACTACCCAAAGAACAACACAATAAGACCCGCATAGCAAAAAGGACAAACAAAGATAAGCGACACAAGATCCTGTAACATGCCATGCTTGGCTGTAATAAATTTCTTAATTCTTTAGAAAGTAAAGTGTGCGAAAATTAAAATATTGAGTTCATTGAAAAAATAAAGTTACCAAGAATTTTTTTGCAGTGGGAATAAAATCCTCCAATTGTCCAACTGGTTTCTTTGAATCTATATTCATCCATAGCATCAGTGGTGCACTAAATTGATTGAACATAACATTTAAATGGAAAAAAAAAAGAAAAAATGTAATAGCTTATTAAAATCACAAAAAATAACTGAAAGACAAATATAGTGAATGATTAAAAAGAACAAAAATATAAAAATCAAAACCACAAAATACGATATGTAGATACCTTACTTGAGAAAATGATGGTTTCTTAATTTCCTTCGGACTATGATGTTACAATGTTAGACTCCAAATTCATACGTCTGAAAACTCAACAAAATTAGAACTATAATATAAACTCTAGAAGTTATCATGAAAAATGGAGATTCATGGCGCTTAGTTGAAGTATTAATTACCTTTTCAGAGTGGTATTAAGATCACCGTCCCAACGAAGATCTTCTTGACTCCATCCAAATCGTACTTGTGAGAGAGAGGGTGTGATTAAATTTCCATGACAAAAAGTTTGCATATTGGGACATCTAATCACACTTGCTTTTTCAAGGGCTGGAAACTTGAAGTTGTAACTTTCCCGGCAAAAGCTTCTAAGCCTTAGTAAGTGCTCCAAGTACAATTCTTTCAATTCCATAAAAACTATCTCAATTGCATCATCACCTTTATTTTCTTCTAATTTCGTAAAAACGGCATCATCTTCTTCAAATTCCATAGAAACTGAATCACTAATATTCTTATGCTTGCCAAGGGCGCCACCTCTATGACTCTTTACAACAATGTTCTCTATGTTAATAGACCTCGATATTTCAAGCACTTTAAGTTGTCGAAGCTCTTTGGCCACAACAAATGGAAATACATCATGCAGGGCACGACATCCAATAATTTGTATTTTATTTAGCTTGTGAAAAGAATTTGGACCTTGCAGGTTGTTCCATATTGATTGCAAACCACTCATGCCATTGATAAACAGTGTCTCCAAGTTTGGGAATGTAGCCTACCATCAGCAACATATCAACATATACTCTAAGTAAATGTATAAGTATGTATTTGTTAGATTCAATATGGAAGTCTAACATGCTCACCTTCTCTTGTTGGACAAATATCTCCACCAAAGCAGGACAAGATAGAATCTCAAGATGTTTCAGTTTTGTTAGTGCTCTAGCTGTGGAGGATGAGAACAAACTTTCTGTGTGATTACGATAATCGTCCTCAATCAAATTCTTCAAGTTTTTACTGTAAAAGGGGACTCGCAATTTTTCATCCCATATCTTCCCATGTGAACCGATGTTAGACAACCTCAAGTCTTCAAGGTTGGGCATTGCAACCTATTAGCATTCACAATCATATCAAAATAGTATTCTACTTGTTTATTGATAGGGTAAAGAACATTATTAAGATAAATCATATTATTTGCATAGCTATAATGAGCTAGAGAATGAGTTAGAAAATGAAATCTATGCAGACATTGAAACTTGAGTAAATTAAATGGATTGGGTTCATATTCCACATTATAGATTAAAAACCAGCATGATTGGAAGTAGTCATATACCTTTTCATTGAACAAATTATTAAGTTCATCATCCTTTTGACCATTTTTACCCCTCAATCCAAGTTGTGCTATGGTGGTTAAGTTTAGATTACCAGAAGACTTCAAATTGGGACATCCAATCACCTCTACTGTTTGCAATGATGGAAATTTGAAGTTGTAACCTTCTTGGCAAAACTTTGTGAGCTTTGGCAAATATTCCAATTTTAATTGCTCCAATTTTGTGAAAGTAATGTTATCTGGTGCGCCTTGAATATCTTCAACAATCATCTCTATCATAGACATGGATATTTCAAGCACTTGGAGCTGGAGAAGCTCCTTAGCCATAGCAGTAGGAAAAACATTACGCAAGGCATGACATCTAGTAATTTTTATTGTTTTCAGATTGTTTACAGAATTCGGAGCTTGTTGATTGTGCCATATTGACTTCAAACGATTCATGTTGATGATAACCAGCATATCCAATTTTGGGGAAGTAACCTGCCATCAATAACACAAATATAGATTTGAGCTAATACATCGGCATCAGATCTAAGAGACAAAACAATTATAAGCAATGCCAACAAGTAGCAATAGGCAGGTTAAATGATATTTCCAATAGGTGATTAAAAAAATCAAATTTGTTTCTACATTGAAACTTGTGTAAGGGTTAATGACAAAGTGCATAGTATTCTCTTTGAGGAAACTTGTAGGAGTTCAATATTTACATTGCATAAAAACATTAAACAATGAAGAATAAATAATGTGTTGATTACCTTTTGATTGAATAATGGCAACGAAATTGATCCATCATCCTTATCTATTTCCAATGGCAAACTAAAACTGCAAAGATTAGGTAGTGTATCCAAGGTAAGAGAATGCAATTTAGGGAGCACAATCATGGGAAATTCTTTCCCATCCTCAAATTTTTCCTCCGATATGATCTCTTCTAGAACATTACAGTGGGAAATTTTCATTTCCTGAAGTTGAGAAAGGTTTTTAGCAAGGGCATACGGAAGTAGTTTCTTCAACTTATAACAACTTTGGACATTAATAACTTGAAGATTTTCAAAAAACTGTGTACCAATGTCTTCCATATGATTCAGATTTTCATTCTCAAACTTTTCCTTTGATATGATCTCTTCCATATTTGTACAGTCAAAAATTTCCATCTCTTGAAGTTGAGAAAGGTTTTTAGCAAGGGAATATGGAAGTAATATCTTCAATTTATAACAACCCTGGACTTTAAGAACTTGAAGTTTTTCAAAAACATGCGTGCCAATGTCTTTCACATTGTGAAGATTTTCATCCTCAATTTTTTTCTCAGATATGATCTCTTCCATATCTGTACAGTCAAAAATTTCAATCTCCTGAAGTTGAGAAAGGTTTTTAGCAAGGGAATATGGAAGTAATATCTTCAATTTATGACAGCCATGGACTTTAATAATTTGAAGTTTATAAAAAAAAAGTGTGTCAGTGTCTTTCATATTATGTAGATTTTCATCCTCATATATGATCTCTTCCATAACCGTACAGTTGACAATCTCCATCTCCTGAAGTTGAGAAAGTTTTTTAGCGAGGGAATACGGAAGCAACTTCTTCAATTTATGACAACCATGGACTTTAATAACTCGGAGTTTTTCAAAACAATGTATGGCATTGTCTGTTATATTATGCAGATTTTCATCCTCAAGTTTTTCCTCACATACGATCTCTTCCATGGCAGTACAATCGAAAATTTCCATGTGTTGAAGTTGAGCAAGGTTTTTTGCCACAGAATACGAAAGTAATTTCTTCAACTTACAACAACCTTGGACTTTAAAAACTTGCAGGTTTTCAAAACATTGTGCTGCAAGTGGACCATAGCTTATATCTTCCAGATTATGCAGATTCCAGAGAATCAGTGTCTGTTTTGCAAATGGACCATACATATTACGCAGATCACAAAGAATCAGTGTCTCCAAATTGTAGAAAGCGTCACTGTTTTGGACATATAAATGTCTCAAATGTTGAAAAGCTTCCCTATTCAGTTCATAAAACACATCATCAGAAAAGTTAATTTTAGCTAAGCTCAAGTCCTTAATTGTAGTGAATAGCATTTGTATCCCATGGTTTAAAAAAATCTCTGTATTCAAAGAGTCAACAAGCTTAAGAGTTGTTGAAATTTCCCGAGCATCGCAAGACCAAAATGAAGACCACTTCCACATATTGCCAATAGATATGTTGTATCGTTGTAGCTGTTTAAATACATCCATATCTGTAGGTAAAACTGAAGCATCATGGATTGACAAGTCCAAAGTTGTAAGCCGGTCCAATTTCCTTAGCTCACCTAGACTTGGGTTGTTGCTTTGGCTTTCTACTCCTTCAGCCTCCCATTGTATATTACAATTCCCCATATACAACTCTTCCAAGTACACTAAGCTATATATAAGATATCTGGGGACGCTTTTTAACTGATAGCAGTTTGTTAAATTCAACATTCGAAGGCGAGTCAATTGCCCTATTTCTTTTGGGAGCTCTTGAAGTTTAGATCTTTCAAGGGAGAGAATTTCTAAACTTGTGAGTTCTGCAACCATTGTTATATCATCCAATACACACTCATATAGATTCAATGATCTAAGGTTTTTCAAGAGACGAAAAGAAGGAGGTGGGGAAGGCGCAAAGCTCATTCGATGTAAATTAAGAACCTTCACTTCTCCCATCCCAGCAAAAAAGTTATCAGGGATTGTCAATTGGCCAAGATTACTTTTCAGTGACATTTGCTTCAACTCTGGACAATCTAGCTTCTTAGGAACCTCATCTAAACTATAACAAGGCAAATTAATATAATGACATTTTTTAAGTTGATCTATATCCCATTGTTCTTTTTGTGTAAACTTTGGTACTTCATAAGTCAGGTGAGTCCTTGAGGATATTGCTTTGGCCGTGTCACGAACACTATCATGCATTCTAACATACTCAATTTCCACTTCAAGCAACAATGAAGATGCCCTAAGATCATCAATAAATTTGTAATAATTATTTCTTGCCTTTGTTAATTGGTGTGAATCTCCATATAACCCCCAATAGCATGAAAATAGTTCTCCAGTGTGTATACGGCCAGGTCCAAGTGAAACAATGAATAAGAACAATGTCCTCAGTTCATCACTTTCTAAATAACGATAGCCTAATTCCAAAGGGCACACAACTTTTTCAAAATGTCCCTTTTCATTCATCCCTTTCAATTGCTTCAAAGCATCCTTCCATGTAGAGAGGTCCTTTGTTCTTAAAGCCTTTGCTACAACAACTATAAAAAGGGGGAAACCATTGCAGCACTTAGGCACATTTTGTACAATGGAATTTATTTCATCCAATTCGACAACACTTTTGTTTGTGGAAATTGATTTGATTGCTTGATCCGCAATCTTCTCAAACAACTTCCAACTATCCTCATCAGATAGAACCTCAAGTCTAAAATTATTTTGAGTACCCATTTGACGTTTAAGAACATTAAGACGTTCAGACGTCAACAATAACTTGCATCCTTTATGGTCATCACCAAAAGGAATCCCCAGTTCTGCCAAATCAACTTGCCCCCAAATATCATCCAAAATAACAAGAATATTCTTCTCCTTGCTTATCCTTCCACGCAATTTTTGCATTCTCTCTTCTTTAGTCTCTTCATCAAATTTCAAAGCCAAGGCATCAGCAATTTGGCCTTGAATATTTTCCACATTTGGAGAATCAGTTACCTCAGCCATAGCTACAACATCAAAAGAACCATCTTTCAGGACTTCTTTAGCTAGCTCCTTCATCAGTGTTGTTTTGCCCACGCCATCAATCCCATACAACCCAATCTTGCAGATGTTAGGATCTTTCAACACTTGTTGAATTTCTTTTATTGTTGGTGGTTTAGAAATTTTGTCAAAGTTTCCTTCAGATAGGACCCGATAAATCTCTTGTGTCATCTTTTGCAATTTCTTGCTATGCTGGAGCCTAAACTGTATATTAGGAATGTGTATCGGATAATTTTCTTGAAAATCATTGAAAATAAGATTATTTGCCTCAGCAATTGTTTCATCCACTTTCTTCAGCCAAATCTGGACATTGTTTAGAATTTTTTCTCCATTTCTTTTAGCTTCATCAACAGTTTCTTGCACACTACTTTTTCTTCCCTTCAGGTTTTGAACCTCGATTATGAGCTTTTCTTGGTTACTTTTGTAGGAGGTTATGTATCCTAATTGACTTCTAACATATTCAGTCGCAGATTCACCTAATTTAAAATCCATTGCCACCACTTTCTTCTTGACTTTCTACTATTTTAAACCAAAACAAAACCCTGGAATGTATTAAAAGGAGCGAATCAAAATTAATCAACTGAAAATCACTCTTAACTCTATTGATGGGTTTATTTAATACCACATAACAAAGTGAAGAACTATGTGATAGACCTCTTATATATAAACAATATAAGAGGACAAACCAGAAGTAAAGATTCTACAGGGTCTATAATAAATAAGACAGTTATTATAATAATTGTTGACAATTTTCTTAATCAATTTGGCAGTTTTTAGTGTTTTATGTGGGACAAGCATAACTGTCTTTAGGCAGTTATGAGGACAGCAGAAAAATAGGGAAAGGGGAGGAAAAAAAGGATTAGACTAGAGAGAAAAATCAGGAAAGGGAGAGACAAGGCACTCAGTAACTTCGAAAATGTGTACTATCCTAAGGGTTGTTCTATTTCAGTTTCTGTGTTCTATGTATTCTGGTAAAGTTGGAAGGCTTGTTGGCAATGCGGGAAACCATAGCGAAAAACACTGAACATTCAAACGCAGTGCAAGCATTTGGTGGAACATTCTGGAGCAAAGGAAGCTATAGATCTACCCACAAAGACCAAAGACAAAGCATTTAAAACATTAAAAGTTGGAAGCAATAGAGAAATCCAAGGACTTGACAACACTCTCGGTGGAAGAGCTTGAAGCGCATGAGCAGCGGAGAAGGAAGAAGAAGGAGGAATCCCTTGATCAAGCACTCCAAGCAAAGGCAACCATTAGGGAGAAGAAGGTTCCTTATACTCAGAACACTCGAGGCCGAGGTGGTAGAGGCAGAGGAGGATATGAAAGAGGTCAAGAACAGGTCGGCCAACAAAACTGGCGTGACCAAGGACAAGGTGGAGGTCGAGGTGGTAGAGGCCGAGGAGGTCAGTCGAACAACTCAGGAGTTGAGTACTTCAAATGTGGTAAGTATGGTCATTTTGCCAAAGACTACTACTCAGGAGTCAAATGTTACAATCGTGGGAAGGTTGGACATTTCGCAAAGGATTGTCGATCTGAAAGCAAGAAGGAAACGAACTTCCTTTTTGAGGATGCTAAGGAAGAAGGAATATTGATGATGTCCGGGAAATCAGGTGCCGAGCTAAGTCTGAGCTATTCTGACAACTCAGTTTGGTACCTTGATACAGGAGCAAGCAACCACATGAGTGGGGACGAGAATCTTTTTAAGGAGTTCACCAAAGTTGAGGCTGGACACGTATCATTTGGAGATGCATCAAAGGTGGTAGCAAAAGGTCAAGGTACAATCTGGTACCTACAGAAGAACAACCGAGTTGGAGAAATCAGAGACATGTACTTTGTACCCGATCTCAAGAGCAACATATTGAGCATGGGCTAACTAATGGAGAAAGGCTACTCGGTTCTTATGAAAGACTGAGTACTATACTTAAAAGACAAGTCAGATCGATTGATTGCCCAAGTAGAGATGAAGAAGAACAGGATGTACAAGCTGGACTTGAAAATAGTCCAAGAGAGATGCTTGAAACTTGACGTGAAGGATGAAGCTATTGTGGCACTTCCGGTTTGGCCACTTGCATTTTGGTGGACTTGCCGAGTTGGTGAAAAAGGAGATGGTGCGAGGACTCCCGACTGTGGAGTTTGAAAAGAAATTCTGTGAAGAGTGCATGCTCGAGAAGCATCCAAGGACCTCATTTCCAAGGACTGCCGAGTACCGGGCAAAGGAACAACTCAGATTAATTCACACAGACATTTGTGGACTAATTACCCCTGAATCTTTCAGTGGGAAAAGGTATTTCATTTCTTTCATAGATGATTTTTCAAGAAAAACATGGGTGTATTTTTTGAAGGAGAAATCCGAGGTGTTCCAAGTGTTTAAAAGGTTCAAAACAATGGTTGAAAAGGAAACCGACATGCCTATCAAATCTGTTAGGTCTGACCGAGGAGGCGAGTTCATCTCACCCGAGCTCATGAAATATTGTGAGGAGTAAGGCATAAGGAGATTTCTGACAGCACCATATTCACCCCAACAGAATGGAGTAGTTGAGAGGAAAAATCGAACCATACTTGACATGGTTCGTACAATGTTGAAAAGCAAGAACGTGCCTAAGGAGTTCTGGGTGGAAGCAGTGCAATGTGTCATCTATGTGCAAAATAGATGTCCACATGCTAAGCTGAATGAGAAGACACCGCTAGAAGTCTGGAGTGGAAGAAAGCCGAGTGTGTCTCACCTCAAAGTGTTTAGCAGCATTGCTTATGATCATGTTCCAGCTCAACAAAGGACCAAACTTGAAGATCGGAGCAAGAAGTACGTGTTTATTGGGTACAATGAAAAAACCAAGGCGTATAGGTTGTTCAACCCAATAATAAAGAAGGTGATTATGAGCCGAGATGTTCAAGTTGATGAAGAGAGCGAGTGGAAGTGGAACAACTCGGAGAAGGAGTCTAAAAGCTTGGAAGTAGATACACCACCAGCTATGAGAGATCATGAGACTTCTGATGGAGAAGATGAACCTCTACAGCCTAGAGCGCGAAGCTTGTAAGACATATACAACTTGACTGACGAAGTACATGTTGTATGTTTCTTGGCAGATTTGGAAGACTTGAGCTTTGAAGAGGCCGTGTAGAAGAGAAGTGGCAAATGGCAATGAATGAAGAGATCAGAGCAATCGAACGCAACAACACGTGGGAGCTAACCGATATGCCCAAAGGAGCTCGGCCAATTGGCATAAAGTGGGTGTACAAGAAGAAAACAAACGCTGAAGGAGAAGTTGAGCGATATAAAGCTCGACTCGTAGTGAAGGGGTATAAGCAGAAGGAAGGAAGAAGTATTCGCTCCAATGACGAGGATGGAAACAATCAGGTTGTTGATTTCCTTAGTAGCTCAACACAGATGGACAATCTCGCAGATGGATGTGAAGTCAACATTTCTGAATGGAGTCTTGGAGGAGGAAGTATATGTTGAACAACCACTTGGATACATGCGAATACGCGAAGAGAAGAAAGTGTTGAGATTGAAGAAGGCACTTTATGGCTTGAAGTAAGCTCCACGAGCATGGAATGAAAGAATTGACACCTACTTCGAGAAGAATGGGTATGAGCAGTGCCCTTATGAACATGCTCTTTACATAAAGAAGAAAGGAGAAGATGTGATGTTCATTGCGCTCTATGTCGATGACCTTATCTTCACGGGGAATAATGCTGAGCTAATTGAAGCATTTAAAGAAGTGATGAAGAAGGAGTTCGAGATGACCGACTTATGTCTTATGAAGTATTTCCTTGGTTTAGAAGTTGTTCAAGGGAAGGACGGCATCTTTGTGTCGCAAGAAAGGTATGCTGAGGAGGTCTTAAAGAAGTTTAAGATGACGAGTTGTAACCCGGTTTCCACCCCTATGGAACCAGGCACAAAACTTTCTAAATATGCAGATAGAGACCGAGTTGATGCGAGCAAATACCGAAGTCTGATTGGAAGTCTCAGGTATTTTACAAATACTAGACCATATTTAATGCTGAGTGTTGGAATAGCAAGTCGGTATAAGGAGGAACCGAGGTATACTCATTAGAAGGCCCTAAAGAGAATTCTAAGGTACGTGAGAGGAACAATGTCACTTGGTCTGATATATAGTAGGACGGATGACTACCGACTAGTCGGCTACTCAGACAGTGACTGGTGTGGAAATGTTGATGACCGGAAAAGCACATCCGGATATGTATTCTTCATGGGGAGCACAGCGTTCTCCTGACTTTCAAAGAAACAACCCATTGTAACACTATCAACATGTGAAGCAGAGTACGTTGCAGCATCCTGGAGTGTCTGCCATGCAGTTTGGCTTAGAAACCTTCTAAGCAAACTGGAATTGAAGCAAGAAAAGGGGATTGTGATCCGAGTTGATAACAAGTCGGCCATTGAATTGGCAAAGAACTCGGTCAATCATATGAGAAGCAAGCACATTGATGTTCGTTTTCACTTCATTCGAGAACAAGTGAAAGAAGGAAATGTAGAGTTAGAGCACGTCGAAAGTCGAGCATAAGCTACAGATATGTTTACAAAGCCACTGCCATCCTCTCTGTTCGAGAATAACAAGATGATACTCGGAATGAAGGACAAGAAGAGCATTTAAGTTTAGGGGGGGATTTTGTTGTGTAAACTTAAATGTGGGTAGTTGGAAGTTGCTATATTAATTGTCTAGAAGATTGCAAAAGGTTAAGAGTGGGTCTATCTATGATTAAGCATGCAATAGAGTTCATTAATTGTGAGTTAGGTAGTGATTATATTTAATGAAGGTAGTTGAAGGATCATGTCCAAAGGTCTATAAAAGGACCATGTAGTGCTTCATTTCAAGATACAACAAATCTGAATACAAAGAGTGTTTATCTAGATAGACTTGTTTGTCAACCGTTATTAGCATGGTTCTGACCCATGAGTGTATCGTCTCTGGTAAGTGAAGGGAATGGAATCACTTCAAAACAATACATGGACACGTAGATATGTTTGTTCTGGATTGGTTAGTTATAAATGGATTTTCAAACAAAAGAATGGAAATCCAGGAATTGATCAAGGACGATTCAAAGCAAGATTGGTGGCTACAAGTTTTACTTAGACAAAGTGTGTTGTTTGTAATGATGTTCCTGTAGGAGATATAGGTGAGACCATCTACATGAAACAACTAAATTATTGGTGGCTAAGGATAATGGTTTATGAGTTGACAGTGCAAAGTTAAATTATTATCGTCTATTATAATAACAAAAATGTCGTCCAAGAACCACCAAGTTTACAAATGAAAGAAAAAACACATTCACATCAAACTATATTTTATGAGAGAATTGCTAAGCATTTATTGTGGTGATGAAGGTCTCCAAAGATCACAATCCCTCTTGTATGATTACTAAAGTTATCGTGTGATATGTTCTTCTTTTCTTGATTTTGAATCTTGTTCTTAAATTATTTGTTTCAGATGATATTGAATTTTATTATACCCCGTATGTTTATTAATTTTATAATTACTAACTTAACGTAACACCAAAGATTATTTTTCTACAAACTTTATCTTTGAACAAAATAAAACTAATAATGTTAATTAGATAAAAATAAATATATCATTCGTAATATATTCTGTTGCTAAAATATATGAATATTTTTTATATATTATTGAAATATATAGAATTTTCGTTAACCTTTAAAGAATTTATTTATCTATTTTGAATTTTAAAATATAATTAAAAGTAAAATAGATGTAAATATAAATGTATACATAAAAAAAAATCTACTTATATAAGGAAATTCTTCATATATTGAACAAATAATTTATTTGGATACCTTCGTATATTTGTACAAAATATAATAATAAATTAATAAATTAGTTGTATATTTTATAATTATTTCCTATATTTTATAGAAAAAAATTATAATTGGGTAGTAGTATAACTTTTTGACGGCGCTAATATAAAATACTTAGTTCATTCAATTTTTCCCATATAAAAAATATTTCATCTTTAAACTTTTTATTTTGTATTTTATTGAATTTTAATTAATATATTATTTTTAAATGATATAAGGGATGTGAGTATAATTGAATTAAAAGTGCAAGTAAAGCTAGTTTTGTTTTAAATAAAAATTCTTCCTTTTTCTTGTCTTCACATTTTACAACCTATATTTTTCTTACATTCATCACATTATTCATGTTTTCTTGTTATTCCCTTATAATTACAAGAAAACTACCCCACTTCAGCATATTCAAAATTAATTGTAACAAAAAAACATACACAACTAATTTATCCAATTGCCACCTTTTTATATAACAATGCAGAGAGCATTCCTTGACAACATAAAACTCTCTTTCCATAGAATTTATTTTGCATTGATGCTTGAAATTTTGTTTATCATGCTACCATTTTCACATTCATGTCATTTATTTTAAAAATAATATGATAAACCATTTAAGTTTTCCTTTGGATTAAAATCAAGCATGTAGTTAGTGTATTATCAAAGCATCAACAAATATTATCAGCAACAAAATGAGGAGCAAATAGATCATCCAATTAGATAAAAATACTCCTATCATTTAGAATATTGCTATATTTTTTAGGAGAAAGAAGATGGAAGAAAAGGAATAAGATAAGGGTTTAGAAATAATGTGATGTAATGGTTAAACCTTACACAGATGATGAACACAAGAAACAGCAAATAATAATCCTTTTTCTTCTTTTCTCTTCTCTTCTCTTCTCTTCTGCTATAGCTTCATCAAACATGGAAATGCAAATGATTTTTAAAATTTATTTAACATTAGTAGTGGAATCAAGAATGGAGATGACTAAAAGCAACAAAAAGAATATACCATGCTGAAGAGGGTTTAAGAATTGATGCTATGACATTCTTGCGGTGCAAGAATTCTTTCTTTTTCTTCTTTTTCTTTTTTTTCTTCTGTCTATTAGTAGTAGCATAAAACATTGAGAAACTAAACTTTTTATGTGTTTTTACATATTAGATCTATAGTTTCTTGATGAAACGTTAACATATTCTATACAATAAAAAACATTTATATAAATTTAGTTTAGAATCAACCCACATATATATCCTAAAAAATTTGTGGAAAATCAAAGAAACCTTTTGTATAAATTAACACTTGTTTCAAAAGAGCTGCCACCCTTTGAAAGCAAATCACATAAAATGTTATTTTCATTTAAATATTTCGTGAAACTTTACAAAACCCATATGAAAATTAGCAACAACAAAAAATCATTTGATAGGTACGTAGAAAAAGTCTAACAAATATGAAAATTTCTAATTGTGTTTAAAATACCTTTTTATAATAAAATTGTCCCACGAAACTTAACGCGAGGAGTTGTGAAATTTCTTACACATAAAGCAACTAAATCATATTTTTCTGGTTTTCCAATGACTAAATTGGAAGCGTTCCATACATTCACATACAAGATTAATTATTTATTCTTAATACAAAATTACTTATCTAAAACGGATGTCTCCCAGAAGGAACAAGTGACTTAGTTTAGGGATGTTCATTCATGTCATACTATATGCATCCAGGTACTCCTTAAACTATTTTAATAATATGTATGATGTAATTTTTTTACTATTTCTTTTGATTTTATTTAATTAAATTAAAATTTTAATAAGTAGTATCAAAGTGTTTATTACTTCTAGATTATATATATAATACCTTAATGATTCTTTTTTTGGTCTATGAACCCTAATTTATTTGAGTGTAAACCATTCACCATTTGGGTTATTCTTTCTATTGAGTTTATTAATTCAATATTTTTCCGAAGTAATCTATATTGAGTAAATTTATTTAATAAAAAATTAAACAAATGTTAGTACGATAATATTATGAGAGTAGTGTTTGCTCCAAAGAACAATACAATTTGGCCGAATTACATAGGATGACTAGGGATAGTTATAAAGTGTTTTAGTTCTATTAGAAATTAGTTTCTCTCTTTAAAGATGGAGAATTAATGTTATGTTGGATATCTTATGAGAGGTTAATTATATGATATATGCATATATGTGATGTGGTAAAATACATTTTTTATGTATATTATTAATGACTTATTTGTTTGCATGTGAACAAGTTACTAATTTGTTTGTTTTTTATATAATGTTGCCAATAGAGTTGTCAATTTGGCCCACTTTACAAGGTTTTGTTCCTAACCCACATGGGCTGAGGTCAAAAAGCTCACAGGATCAAAACTCCCCCGATTGAAAAAGTTCACATGAGTAAAATGTCCACATTGTTGGAACACACGATCTCCATTGCTCGCATCATCGGAGCAGCATCAGACGTAATCCATCGCACGTTTCAACATTGGAGAAGAGAAAAAATTGTTCTACCTAACATAGAACTTGACATCTCTGACGAGAAGAGCATCAAACGCAGATCCACACTCGCACTTCATCAGAAAACACACTAGTCCCCACAAACCTCCAACCACCACCACGGGCACATCACTGAAGCAACTACTATAGACCGTGCCCCCTCACCGGAAAACACACAGCAGCACGACAAGTCGTATCCCATCAGCACAGCGTAAACCCCCAATACTCCTCCTTGAGCATTTGCCAAAGATCGTCGCACCTCGCTGCAACTCCACCAACCTTCTCCTACTACAATGCAATAACATTGGAGAAAAGATCGTGAGCCACACGAAGCTACACATCCACAAACGTAGTCGCCAGAAAACGCACGTGAGCCACTACGAGCTCAACCCAGCTACCAATCCAAACGCAACAACCCACCGGACCTCCAAGAGCATCAACAAAAATCGCTACATCACGCAAACCACAACAACCATGGAACACCCAAATTGTACACCATAGAAGCCCAGATCCATGAGATACATCGCATGACAACCGGAGCAGATTTGCAAACCACGAAGCACCTCCTCCATACACCTATTGTAGATCACAACTCATGCACAGATCAGATCTCCATCGCACGCACTCATTTAGCTACGTGAGCACCAACCGCGACCTCATCTACATATCTAAGAGCACACTCACCATAAAACATGATCTCCACTGCAGATCTAGCGCGACTCACCATCCTTGCACTTTGTCGGACCTCCACGAACCCAGCTGTAAATTCATCGCACAAACACAACACCTACAGTGCTCGTTACATCAAATTTCTCTGTCACAATTGACAACTATTGCATTGCAAATGTCATTGCAACTTCGGCAGCCAAGGATGATTCTCCAACAAGGATACTATATTATCCTACCAAACCATAAGCTCTTAATACTACTATGATAGGAAAAAAACGCGTTATCATGAAGAACATCACTCCCTTTACCCATGAGAATCACCCTACCAATACAAAAATAAGATCAACACAAGAATATAACATGGAAACTCCAAAACTAGAGAATAACACTATGTGAAAATTTTTACAACACATAAACAACTCTCTCATACCATTTGACCCTAAGTACGTTCATACTCTCCAAAACAAGAATTTAACCAAAATCTCACCACACTCTACTACAAGAGTATAAGAAAGTAAAATATAAACTTAAAGTGTCTTTGACTTAAGGCAGCTAAAAGTATGAATGTGTAGTTCATTATCACCCACACCATTGCTTATCCTGGGTGATGTAAGACTCTTTAATAAGTATTATTTTCATCAACTCGAGAAAGAGAAACTACATAGAAATAAGATTATAAGTAGTCACTTGACTTTTATCTCTCTGAATAAGAAAAGAAAAAAAAAAGATCATAAATGCTTTGGAGGGGCCTTCTCAACTAAAGAAACACAAAAATGGTTAAGGAATTAACATGCCACTTTTGCCAGAATTAGGGACACATGTACAAATAGTATCTATGTCACTTGGTGTTTAACGAAAGGTGAACTTATGTTTTACTTTGTTCTAAAATTATTTTGGCGTTTGAACCACTTAAAAAGAATAAATGAGAAAATGTGTTCAAGAGATATTAACTTGAATCACAATATTTATTTAGATTCATTTGTAAGATCAATTGGTTACCATATAAGCTCTAGGAAAGTGAAAAACAAAAAAAACAAAAAAACATTTATGATACTAGGTTACATGGGATACAATACAAAACGACTTTTTCTCATAACATAAATAAACTATTATAATAACCTTTTTTTACTTTTTTTAATATCTTGTTTAGATAAAATAATTAAAATATCTTAAATTTCAATTTTCTGATTCGAATTAAGTAATTGAATTTTTTTTAAGATACAATTTTATTTTAAATATATATTTTAAAATCAAAATTTAAAAAGAAATAATTAAATTAAACTATTAAAATAATTTTTAATATATATATATATATATATATATATATATATATATATATATATATATATATATATATATATATAGTAGAGCTATCAATTTAGTCCACTCAAAAAGTTTAACTCTAGTCCATGTGGGTCAAAGCCAAAACAGACCACAAAGTCAAAAGGCCACATAAGGGGACTTCTCACTGCACCCCCAAGCCTTCTCATTATCCCCAATAATTATCCTTTTGCCCCCTAATTAATTTTTATCTCTCAGAGTGAGAGTGAGTGAAAGTAATGTAAATAAAATTTACTACGCCACCGGTACTTTCTTTTTATCTATGCAGAACTGCACTCCCAACCCCAAATATTTCCACACGTTTCGTTTCTTCTTTTCGTTCCTCCACAATTTTTTGTGTTTTCTAAACTCTGGTCCCTCTGGTCTATGGTCCCTGCCTGTCTGTGCTTCAAGCTCGGAGTGGTCGCTGTCTCTGATTCAAGCTCCCAACAATTGTCCTTGTTTTGTTATTTTTTTTTCTTTTTTTTTTAAACAGATGTCGAAATCCGCTTCAGGAAATTGTGAAACGGATGTCGACATTCGTTTCATTATTTTTTTGGGGTTTTTTTTGTGAAACGGATATCAAAATCCGTTTCAGAAATTTATGAAACGGATGTCAACATCCGTTTCGTTATTTTTTTTGTTTTTTTATGAAATGGATGTCAAAATCCGTTTCAGGAATTGTGAAACGGATTTTAACATCCGTTTTGATTTTTTTTTTTTTTTTTTTTTGAAATGGAAATCAAAATCCGTTTCAAAAATTTGTGAAAGGAATTTCGAAATCCTTTTGATTTTTTTTTTTTTGTTAGTTTTGGTAAATAGTCTTGTCCATTGCTGCACCCTTTGTTTTCTTCGCCTTCTGGGTAGGCATAATCCGCGTATTCACCAACCTTGGAACCGGTGTGTGCTTTCGCAATTCTTTCTTCCCAGCCATCGCTTATTGCACCGCCCTTATCAGGGACCCTATCACACCACACTTTTCTTGATCTTGATCGTGTTGCTGATCCACAACACCCACATCATCCGCAACAGCTACATCATCACGCACTCTCTCTCTCTCTCTCTCTCTCTCTCTCTCTCTCTCTCTCTCTCTCTCTCTCTCTCTCTCTCTCTCTCTCTCTCTCTCTCTCTCTCTCTGTTGGCTTGTTCATCACGCACTCTCTTTTTGTTGGCTTGTTCAAGCTCTTTGGCAGCAAGTTTCGAAGCTGCCTCAGCTCGAGTCTCGTGTTACCCAGATGCCATTGAAAATATGTTCTTTTTTTCTCACACTGTTTTCATGGTAGAAGTTTGATTTTTGTATAGGATATGATATAGAAATGTTGAGGAATGGAAGCAGGATTTGATGGTTTATATATATATATATATATATATATATATATATATATATATATATATATATATATATATATATATATATGAGTGAATGGATTGAAAAATGGAAAAGGGAAAGGAGAAGGTAAAGTGACACGTTAGCATGAGATTGTTCTTGATGGTGTCTAATGTTACGTAAAGGTTGTATATTATATATAATATGGATGCATTGGATTAACCTAGATATATAAGGATTATAGGAGTTTGTTCGGTTGCATAGAAACATGATATCATCATCACATGTTTGATGAAGGTGTATATTATAGTTATGGAGGTTGCAATTTCTCTTTTTGCTTACAATTTTTTTTTCTCAACTTGCACTTTCCAGAAAGTATGTGGTAAAATAAATTGGTCCTGTTCAATCTCTGTACATCAAAATTGCCATGTTTTAATTTTTTGTCTTGTAGCAGCAACAATTTGATGAAACAAGAAATTACTAAGATGTCGACAAAAGAATCGGATGTCAACACATTCATGACATTAATTTCCAACAGGATGACGTGACTGGTGGTGAGGTGAGAGACATATCAGTAACGAAGTCTCCTGGGATCTATGATTCTTTGGGATTCTTCTGCGTTGGAGAAAACCGGTTCCAAGTTTGGTGAATACGCGGATTATGCTACCCAGAAGGCAAAGGAACAAAGGATGTAGCAATGGAAAAGACTATGTAGCAAAATAAAAAAAAAAACCCAAACGGATGTTGAAATCCGTTTCACAAATTCCTGAAACGGATTTCGACATCTATTTTAAAAAAAAAATATCGAAACGGATGTCAAAATCCGTTTCACAAAAATCCTGAAGCGGATTTCGACACCCGTTTCATAGAAAAATTAAAAAAAATAATGAAACGGATGTCGACATCCCTTTCACAAATTCATGAAGTGGATTTCGATATCTGTTTCACAGAAAAACCAAAAAAATAACGAAACGGATGTCGACATCCCTTTCACAAATTCCTGAAGCAGATTTCGACATCCATTTCAAAAAAAAAAAAAAAAAAAAAAAAAAACAA
>Ga0209589_1000633_pt1 | contig 51031 bp, 28 predicted proteins | sample CowpeawhiteBW_FD_187525 | JGI IMG/M metagenome (GOLD analysis project Ga0209589, IMG submission 187525) | Root nodule microbial communities of legume samples collected from California USA - Cow pea white BW (SPAdes) (version 2) | ecosystem: Host-associated > Plants > Roots > Nodule | place: USA...
CAAGTGTAAAAAATTTCATGTATAAAAAATTACAAAGGTTAAAATGTAAAAAATAAAATAATTTAAGTATTTAGGTGAAATGATTTGATGTATATATTAGAAAAAGTTATTGTAACATGTATATATAGGTTGTAATTAAGCTTATTTACTAATTTGGTCTCAAATGGAAGATGACGAAATTGGATGATTTTAAAAAATTGGGGTACTAAATTGAACCAAAAATTTAAATTGGGGTACTAAATTGAAAACAATTATTAAACTGCCACTGTCATGATTGTAAGCTGCCACGTGGCACGATGATAAACTGACACGTGGTAGTTTTTAAATTTTTTGAAAAAAAATTAATTTTTTTGAAAAAAATAATTTAAAAAAATAAAAATTTCATGGCTTGACACATGTCCTGTACGGACACGGTGTTAACTCCAACTTAACGGAAAGGACCAAATTGAATCTCTTTAGAAAATTGGGGTACCAAATTGAACATTCCTAAAGTTCGGGTACCAAACTGAACTTTCCGAAAAAGTTTGGGTACAAAATGTGTATTTATACCTATATTTTATAAGAGAGGTTATTATGCTTGCACTATTGCTGTAAATGCTATTAACTAATAATAAGTTTTGCCAACTATAATTTTGTTATAATCATTTTAAAATGGATGATTTAAGGCTCTCTTAAGAAACATGTTTGAACAGTGTTGAACAATTTTTTATAGACCAAAACTGCAAACCCTTCATAGTACAATTTTTGTGGACCAAAATTGTAAACACTTCATAAGTACAATTTTTGTGGACCAAAATTGCAAACCCTTCATAGTGTAATTTTTCTGGCAAAAATTGCAAACATTCCAATGACACACAACTACCCAAGAGACCTATTGAGTTGTGACAAAACCAACTCTTTACTTTTATAGTATTTTTCTACTACTCTCTTCTTCATATTACTTGATGTGAGACTTTGGTGAATATCCACTTGAAAACCAATGTTATAAAAGGGTTAGAGTACTTTGTTATATTTATTTAAAATATTCTTTGTTGAAAGGAGAAAAAGAAAAGAAGAAGCATGAGAGACAAATTGATGTCGATGGGAGCTATGACAAATTAACATCCAAATACATGGTGTCTTTATATGTTAAATTATAACTTTGACTTTCCTCTTAATTTTTGTGTTAATTTGGTTTAGGATGTATGGTAAACTTTCTTTAAAATATATTTATTGGTAAAAAACAAAGTAAAAAACAAAATATATTAGTGGATGGATAATCACACAATTATATATGCTTCTAAAATATCCCATGTTAAAAATTCATTAGGATCATCATTTAACAACAACTCTAAAATAAAAGATGTTGGCGACTTTATTCTAATATCAAATATTTGACTAATAAATAAGTTTTTTAAATTATACTATTTGAGACACTATTTTTTATATTGTACATTTAACAATAGCATATATTTATTTCCATAAAATTTACAGATAAGAAAACATAAAGATTGACTCAAATAAAAGTCTAAATCATTACAAGTTTTACCGAATTAAAGAAAAATAAGTATGTGAAATCACAAACTCATGAAATTTTTTTGTCATGTCAGATTTAAGTTAAGAAGTGTCCTTAATGAATATAGACATTTCATCTCAGCTAAATCCATCGTAGACTCTATATAAATAAGGAGAAAACTTAATTATGGACAAAAATACCTAAATTGAAAGATTTTTTAGTTTCTTTCTAAGATAACTTTTTTGGAGTATTAATTAACTTTGTTTTTACAAATGGTTACAAGTATATAATCATGATTATTTTAAATTGTTGCCATTATTCATATGTGGTTAACATCTAAATGTTTAATAATGTCCATTGTGATTAACTGCATTTATAAGTATAGTTAACTTTTTTTATTTTCGTGACACCGAATTTTATTAAGATCCTGAGTCTAATATTTTATGTCAATCAGCATATTTCAATAGGAAGGTACTTGGTGTATGTATGATCCTGGAGATGCTTTTATGTTTTATAATGTTATTAAAAATTTTAATCGTTGTTAAGTTTACTTAAAAAGTGGTTAATAGTGCGATATTGCATAAATAGTTATCAGAATGTATTAAATATAGTAGTTTGTAGTGGTATCAGAATTTCTTTGCCTGAACCCTAATTTTTTTTTTCTTTCAGCTTTTGTTATTTTTAATGTTATTTTTTTCCGTAAGTAACAAAGATAATATGAAGAATAATCGAAGTCTTAAAACTCTCATCATATTTTCAGTTTTTAGTGAATCAATGAGAATGTGAATATAGTAATCCGAATTTGGACGCGGATTTTTTGTGTCGTTCTCTTAGTAGGTATTTAAAATACACTGGTTTTAATATTTTGAAACATACTAAAAAATTAATATATTTGAAAAATATAATAAAGGAACAATAATTTTTTTGAGAAACTCTATATTCCTGGTCATTTTTAAAACACTTAAAATTTATATAAAAAACATCAATTAAATGAATATCATGTTAATTATAAAATGAAGCAAGAAAAGCATGTATTGTTGTTTAGCTAGGTGGATAAACTTGGGTTACAAACTTTTAAAACTACAAGTGAAAGTTTCAGCAAATGTTAGAATGAAAACCATACTGAAATTACAAGTTATCGATCAGTAAAAAATTCTTCCAATGCCATAAAAAAAATGATAGGTGTTTTCCTTGTGTTCGTTTTTAATGATTTAATATTGAAAAATATTTGCGAAGATAGATTTGTGGGAGACTGTGGTGTTCGTATTTAAAGATTTGAAAACGAATGCGGATTTATGGGTGATAAATGACTTTTTACAATACTATTCTTAATTGTTTATCACTTGCAATGAAAGAGAGAGTGTGTTCTGTGATATGAAGGTGGAGGAATCGATGATGTTGAAATCGATTCTTAAACTGATTCTGAGAATTGGATAATTACTTATTTTAGATGGAATCGATTCCATCCATTAATATATATATATATATATATATATTATAATAATAATATGTATTAATTTTTCCTATAAGCTCAAAAGATTAATTTTATATTTTAAATTATTAAAAAAATTATATATTATATCAATTAAATCACTCACAAACGTCATCTTTATATTCAAATAAGAAAACATCACATCACCTTCAATTTAAAATTTTAAGATAATAGATTTTGTAGCTCCTTCTCCTTATAGATTGTCCATCTCATCTTACTTATTCTAATCAAAGCAACTTCAAATTCACTTTTAATTCCTAACATGTAAAACTTTAATTTAAATGTTAACCTTAATTTAGTTAATTGAAAGACATTTTAATCATTAAAAGTGTTTTTGGAACTTTCTTGAGATTGCAATGTAGAACATATATCTAACATACAAGGGAGTGTAGTTGTCTCTTTTAAGTGATTAAAATGTATTTTTAAGCAACCCAAATCTTTAATGTTGTGTTCACTTCATGGGATTAATTATTGGTGTGCATGGATTAAGAGGTGATTTGTGTAACATCCATAAATCAATAAATAATATATTACTTTATAAACATTTTATTATATATTATTATCATTACAAATATAAATATATATATATATATATATATGTAAACTAACATATTGTTAGGTAATAAAAAAAACAATTGGATAAATAATTATAATAATTTTGTTTCAATTATAAGAATACATAAATTTCATAATATATAATTAAATATGCATTATGATACATGTACGGGTTAGTTAATAAGTAAATAAAATAATAATAATATAATATAACTATAGAATATACGTATATGATAAATATATGTTAATGACCAGATAATACCATTAGTTACAGCAGCTGAATGATGTATTGAAATGATAAAAGAAGATAAAATATCTTCTAAAAATAATCTATAACTAACCTAATAAGAACTACACCATTAAATACTTAGTCTAAATGAAACTAAGTAATCATTACACCACCACTATAAATAGCAAAGAGATGTTGGAAGGCAGGAGTGGAAAAGATACGGGTGAAGGTGCATTGAACAAAAAGAGAAGAGAGGAAAATAACAGAGAGTGAGAGCGTAGTAGCAAACAAATCCACATATCACATTGGTGCATTTTTCACAATAATTAAGGTAAGGGAAGGAGACATCTATCATTTTATCTTTTTACTATGATTATTTTTATCTGTTCATAATTATTTTTATCTCTATATTTATCTTAAGTGAGTTGTCCCTAATCTCATTCTAATTTATATTTAGTTCCCATTCCTACTTATTTATTTATATTCATCTCCAGTTGTACACAAGTCTTATTTATTCAATTTATATTTATCTCCAGTTACATACTGGTCCTTTTTATTTATTTATATATTTTTTTAATTATTCATTGATCCTATTTATTTATTTATATAATTATATGGTTTAATATTGAAATAAAATTTATGATAAATAAAGATTTGATTATTGTAGTTGGAGGTATGACCTTAGGGATTTAAACCAGTTAGTATTACTCAAGATGGGATGTTCTTGAGTTACTTTGTTGGCCATGAGCTCATTTATCCTGACTAGTCACTACAAAATTAATCAATATATTTATAAAAGTATAATAAAAATTCAGTTTTATGGATTGGGAGAATTTTCATTTCATTTTATTTTATTATGATATGTTGTATTTTTTTTTGTGATATTTGTCCCACTTCCCTATTTTATGATTGTGTGTGAAAAACAAAATTTTATAACATTATCATAGATGGTTGCTCCGAACATGTCTAATCCCTTCTTCGCCGACATTGTGACTATTTTTCCAGGAAATGCATGGCAAACCATTGCAGTAAATAATTCTGTAACATTTCAGGGAACATGAAACTCTACCATTACTTCTTTCTCTGCTCCGAATGCGCTGATTGTCAACGAAGGACAAATCGGAGTTACCTTTTATTTACCCCCAACAGTCCAAATGAACCCTATCCATAACTTTTTCCCTCCACCTGTTTGAAAGTCAGTATATAAGGGAAAAACTGTAAATAAATAATACTTTTCCCCTTCTAGTGTAGGAAATTAAGATGTACTAAACGATGTAGATATAAGATGCATACAGTACTGTAAATGTGTGTGTATATATATATGTATATGTATATATATATATATATGTGAATATTTTAAGTATAATCAGATATCATCGTATAATTTTGCCTTTAAATTTTATAAGTATATTGTAGAAAATAATAATAATTAAATGAATAGAATTATTTTTTTCGTCACATTAGATGGTATCAGAGCGACGTTTCATGCGAGATCTGTGAAATATGCTCATTATATTTTTTTTACTAACTCATACAATTCCATATGGCAAACATTAGAAGGAACAATGAATTAACTGAAGCAATGCAAGCTATCTGAGACATGGTTGCTGCTCTAATGAGGAATCAAAGACCTGAAGGAAACCCTGAATCACAAGGATTAAATGAATTTAGGAGAAACAAACCCCCACAATTTTTTGGAGGATATGATCCAGAAAAAGCTGAATTATGGATTAAAGAAATGGAGAAAATATTTTGAGTTATGAACTATGCTAACAACCAAAAGGTGAATTATGTTGTATTTATGTTAATAGGAGAAGCCGAATATTGGTGGGATGGTACCAGGAGATTACTTGAAGGAGGAAGAATAATTATTACCTATGATGTATTTAGAACAAGGTTTTTAGAAAAATATTTCCCTAATGATGTGAGGAGAGCAAAAGAAATAGAGTTTATGCAGTTGAAGCAAGAAAGTATGACAGTAGGGGAATATGCTTCCAAGTTTGAAGAATTAGGAAAATACTCTACTTTCTTTTATCACCCAGAGGAAAGGATGAAATGTATAAAATTTGAAAATGGACTTAGGAATGAATTGAGAAAAGCAGTAGGAATACTAGAAATTGCTGATTAAGCAGTAGGAATACTAGAAATTACTGATTTTCCTACGCTTAAGTGTAGATTTTTGTAAGATTTTGAGAACAACCAAAATATCAAACCAAAATATTTGGACCCTAGACAAATAAAAATAAACGTATTGAGTGAAAACCTTACAATCGTCCATAATGGAGGACCCAATCCAACCAATCTTCATCAGGAAATTCTAGTAGACCTATATATGATCATATCAGATGCTTTAAATGCGGACAAGGTAATCTTGCTAAAGATTGTCATCTTAAGGGACCAATCTGTTTCAAGTGTGGGAAACCTGGTCACCTATTCTTTGAGTGTGGACAACAAAAGCCACATTTCAATCCAGCTGCAACTAAGACAAGACCTACCACAACAGGAAGAGTGTACACCATGACTGGAGCTGAAGCTGCTGAAAACCATGATCTAATTCAAGGTATGTGTTTTATTAAAGGAAAAACTTTAAATGTACTGTATGACTCAGGTGCAACTCACTCATTCATTTTCAATCATTGTGTTTAACATCTTAATATGCCGACCTCTTTTCTAAAAACAAGTTTGGTTGTTTCAACTCCCACAAACGATTCGGTAATTACTATTATAATATTTTTTGGGTTAAATATGTTTTTGGTCCCTTAACTTTCAGTGAATTTTGGAATTAGTTCTTTTTGAAACTTTGAACCAATTTATTCCTTCATATCTTAAATTACGTGGATTTAGTCCTTTTAATCAAATTTTGTTAGATTTATTTGATGTTACATATGCATTTCAGGATTGTATTTGAGTTGTTTATACTGATTAATACATTTTTGCTTTAATGTTAAGTCAAATATTATTTTGAAACGCTCTTGAAATGTCAAATAAACTTAAAAAAATTGATTAAAATGACTAAATCCACGTATTTCGAAAGATGAAGGACTAAATTGGTCCAAAGTTTCAAAATGGACTAATTTCAAAATTCACTGAAAGTTAAAGGACCAAAAACATATTTAACCAATATTTTTTTAATGGTTAAAATACCTTTTTGGTTCCAATTTTCGTCAAGTTTTGTCAATAAGTCCTAATTTTGTTTTTGTGTTCAAATAGGTCCTAATTTTCATCAATTTTAATTGGGTCTTTTTTCTGCTAATACCGTTTAAATCATTAACGACCATGAACAGTGACTGTCACATGTCACTTCGTGTTTTTTTTTTTAATTTTTTTAATTTTTTTTAAATGTCCACGTGTCAATCAGCAGTGTGCCACGTGTCAAAATTAATGTTATATATTCAATTTGATCTCTATATTTTTTTTATTCATTTTAGTTTCAATTTTTGTTAACATAAACCAATTTGGCCCCTCTCCAAATTAAAACCAAATTTAATTTTTATATTAAAATTCATATTTTTTATTAAATATTTTTATATAATATATTAAAATTCACATCATTATAACTTTGATATAAAAATTAAATTTGGTCACATCTTCAATAGGGAAAAAATTGGTCAATTTTCAACAAAATTGAGACTAAATTGAACAAAAATAACAAATATAAGGATCAAATTGAATATAAAACATTGATTTTGACACGTGACACGCCGGGTTGACATGTGAGCATTTTAAAAAATAAAATAAAAATTTAAAAAAACCACGAAGTGACACGTGACAGTCAGTGTTCATGGCCATTAATGATTTAAATGGTGTTAACAACAAAAAATCCAATTGAACAAAATTGATGAAAATTAGGATCTAATTGAACACAAAAACAAAATTAGAACTTATTTGACAAAACGAAAATTGGAACCAAAAAGGTATTTTAACATGTTTTAATTTATCATACCAATCAAATCACTCAAAAATTTTCACAAACTTTACTTCCAAATTCACTTACTATCTCCTCTAAATTCCTTAAAATAAATAATATACAATTCATTATCAATTTCACTCAAACTCTCACTCTCTCAAACTCATCCACTCTGGTGAAGACACCATAAGTGATTTTAACCAACTAAATTATAGTTTTAATGAGCTAAAAGATCATGCAACTCTGGTTTTTGTTAGGTGAAACCATGGGCACTTGAAGCTAAATCTCTTATATTTATCAAAGTTTAAGAACATGAAACTTTGAAAAATTTTTGAGCGAAAGCTTTGCCTTTTGCAAAATGATTCTTGGATTTATTCCTCAAGAATCATTCATTAAAGAAATATTGGTTTGATTATTGTACCTTATAAAGATAATTATTTTTTGTTATATTGAAAATGATTGTTATAATTATAAAAGTAGGAAGTCGATTAAAATGAAGAGAATTCTCTCTAACTAATTATTAATATTTACATTATATATGTATTTATAAATTTTATTATTCAGGTATTATATTATTAGGATTATTATTTATATTATATATTGCTATTAATATTATTATTATTATTATTATTATTTATAACTATATATAAAAATATTTTTTTTGTTATTTTAGTTTTTTTTTAATTATTATTTTAAAAATTAATTATTTCATAAATAATTTTTTTAATTATGTTATTTTTTTTTATAAAAAAATTAACGTTATTTTAAAAAAAAGAATACATATTTTATTTTTTTAATTTTATATTTGACATATTTTAAAAATTAATTATAAATTTTTTATGAATCTTAAATAAAAAAAAATATTTCTTTGTTAGATAAGTTTATTGATGTTTCTTTTACTAAAATATTGATAATCACCTTAAAAATCATCGTGTTCACATCTCAAAATATCAATTTTACTTTTTAAAATATAATTATTTATTAAATTTTTGAAAATTGACCATTATTTTTACAAACTTTTTTATAAAATGGTCTATCTCTACTCTTATCTTTTTATCTATTTATCAATAATTATTCTCTCATCTTTTTTGATATATTTCACTTTATGTTTAATAAATATAATTTTATATTTATATATTAACTTAATAATATTACATTATCATCACTTACTAATTAATATATATATATATATATATATTCTTTTATACTAATTTTGTTTTTATTTAAAGTTTAATTATATTTATTTATAATACATTATTTAAAAATAAAATTAATATAAATATATATGTATATATTAATATTTTATTTTATTTTTAAAATATATATTAAGAGAGAAAAAATTGAAAAATATATAAATTTAAAAAAAAACCATTAAAAAATAAAAAAATAGTAAAATAAAAAAAATAAACTAAAGAAAAAAACTTAGAAATAAAAAAATTAACCTTTAAATAAAATTAAAAAATATAATTTTTTAAGATTAATGATTACATAATAAAAAAATAAAAAATAAAATATAAGATATATATAATTAATTAGTTAAATTAAATAAAATTATAGAAAAAAAATCATTTTAAAATTATTTTTTGTTGAAACTTTTGTTAAAAAAAATGATATTAAGTTAAGTTGAGTGTAGCTGCACAGAGTGAGAGAGACCAATCCGCTCCTCCTCACTTTCATCAAAGTACAAAACCTTTCCTCACTTTCATCGAAGTACAAAACCTAGACAGTGAACTGACCAACCCGCCGCAGACCAAGCCATTGACGGCCACCGCCGCTGCCGCAGACCGCACCACTGCCGCTGCCGATTGACGGTCTTCCCCCACCATTCACGGTCCGCTGCCGTAGGCTCGCAACCACTCACGACCAGCGCCGCCACAGAACCGCAGTCTCGCAACGCAACCACTCACGGCTCTCGTTGTTTTCCTCCCAGCCATTGACGGCCACCGCACCGCAAGCCAGAGGAGCGCCACCACTCACGAGCTCACGCGACGCTGCGGTTGTTTCCTTTCCCGCCACCCATTTGACGCTGCGTCGCTGCCGTTGAACGTTTCCTCCCAGCCATTTGACGCTGCCACGCCACGCTACGCGACGCGAGGGAGATTGAGATCAGGTGAGGAGGCGCGCACGACGGTGCCCAGAGCGGCGGTTCCCACGCAGAGCAAGGAGGCGCCACGAACAGGTTCGTTTATTTATCCTGATTTTGCCCTAAGCTCCATTGAAACAATAATACTGAAACCACGAAGAACAGTGAGAGAGAGGAATATGGAAGAATCAGTAAAGAAAGGTACTGTGACTTCACTAGCGTCTCTGTTCCCAGTAGAGGAGGCGCAGAAGGCGGCGAAGCACGTCGAAGACGCCATTGCCGACAAGCGCAGCGAGCTCGATAGGGTACGAGATTTCGTCGCCGACAACAACAACCTCGTCAACCTTGTCCATAAACTGCCTGAAGAACTCTCCCACGACATCATGGTAACCAATAAAAAACCCCTTTTCACGGGGCAATAATATATAATCCGAGATAACTTAGTATTTTTTATTTTTTTTTACTTTTTCAATTTAGGAGGAAGAGTGAGTAAAAGCAGAAAACATTAGGTACTGTTTTTGGAGTTATCTTTAGAATTGATGTTTTATCTCGATAATTTGTTCAGTCTTTTAAGGCATGTTTTATTCGACATTTGATCGAGATAGAATTTTAGTTTTTTTTGAAGAATAACTTATAATCCTGAAATATTATATCTAGTTTAGTACTTATGGTTAATTTCACCCTTTTCGTGTTTCAACTTTTATATTTTTCTCTCATTAAACTATTTCAGTTATGGGGTTCTTAGGTTCCGTTTGGAAAAGCAGCATTCTTCCCTGGTCGTTTGATTCATACCAATGAGTTCCTGGTATGCGTCTTACCCCTTTCGATTCCTTGATTGAATGTACGTTTTCTCTGTGGCGAAAGGTTTTGATTTGTTTTGGTTATTAGGTTCTTTTGGGAGAAGGGTATTATGCAGAGAGAACTTTGAAGCAAACTGTTGAGATTTTGCAGCGAAGAGGGAGGTCCTTGGATTCGCATGTTGATTCCCTTGAGGCTAATATCAAGGACCTTGAAGCAGAGGCTTCGTTTTTCAATGCCACAGCTTCTCAAGTAGCGGTGAGGGTTCACTTCTTTGTTTTGTTCTTCACTTTGATGATAAGTTGAATTTGATTTGTGTTTAGGCAATTTTGACGGTGACTTCTGTATTCTGCTTTAGAAATAGGTTGTGGTTTGATTGTTATAACCATTTAGACCATGTTAGAATAAGTTTATGTGTAAGCACCTGCACTTGCAAGAGATGGAAGTAAGAATTTGCAATGAATTGAGCTTTTCTCATAACATATGGGATAGTTTCTCAAAAAAGTAGTGTATAGTTTTAGGTTATGAAAAAAACTTAATTCGTTTTACTTATTTTCTTCTCCTATAAGTGCTTATTTAAATGCTTCTATAATGAGTTCTTCCATGATAAGTGCTTCGTCAAGTTGTTTACCCAAACACATCATATGTTATGATATTAGAAGTTTACCTTTTTTCACTGAACCAATAATCCAAATTAGGGTGTTGTTAAACTCTAGGGAAGAGAGAAGCATTGAGCTGAAACCATGTGTTTTTGAGACAGCACGAGTACTTTATTTATATTGAGAAAAAGGAATCTATACGAGAAGATTTGATATACTTTACTAACAAATATATGATACGAGAAAAAATAAAAATATTTCTAATAATAAATGTATAATCTAGATATTCCTGATTACACAAGCTCTGCTCCTTATTTTTACACTTAGAACAATATTTCGGGTTATATAGGATCAGTTCCTTGTTTCTATAATTATAAGGTGTTTTATTATACCATCATACTATGCTTCAATTTTTTATGATATTCTCTTTGTGTTTGTATGCTTTTGTTAGCAGTTGGTATTAATATTTTGATGTTTGTATGAATTATTAATTGCTGTGGTGGTTTAATTTGGCACAGGAGGGTCTCGTGGAGATAAGGGAAGATTATGTGGAGGAAGATTCTAATGAAGGGGAATCCGAATCAAGTATGTTCTAGCCTTACATATATATTTCTTTCCAATATTTAAGGTTGATACAAGATGATAGTTAAAGTTCATGATAAGTGGAAACTGGTAGAGAGAAGGCTGGAATGTCTGGATAAATTGAAGTCTTTTGTCTAAGATTTTATATTTTTATTAAGATTATACATATAACAGTAATTGCCATCCTCTGGGAAATCAAATTTCATTTTTGCTTTACTTTGACTTTTACATTCTACTACAATTTGTTGGCAGTAGCATTTATGATTTATTATTTTGATGGATATCCAGATATTTTGTTTGGATTTGCATGGAAGATTTGAAATTTTTTACCATTCTTCTTGAACTCTGTACTTATGTTTTCGATTTTATGATAAACAAATTGCAGAGCCACTTACAGTTCTTTTTCCATTTCACACACTTATGTCCAAGCTATTAGCTTTCAGATACTACTTATGCTTATTCAAATAGCTTTTATATTTGAAATCAGTCATGTATATTCTAATATAGTGTTGAGTACTACTCTCCTATGCTTTGTTTCGTTGTTTCTTTCACTTTCTGAGTACTAGTCAAAATATTTTTGGATTAAATCAGTTTTTTGTGTTTGTTTTACTTTTGTAGGAAGTAAACCTATATGTACACAATAACTGATAAATAATTAATTTGAAGTATAAATTGATATAGTAATTTCAAAAGTATCTACATATTCAAGTATGAGATGGCATAGTTCTATAAATAAAATTATGCACTTGCAAATATAATTTTGTTTCAAATTGGACTGAATTAGTTTTCAAATTTATATTTGAAGTCTGATACAATCTGCATAATCACAGTTTTTCCTGCTCTTTTTTCTGAGCTTAACAGTTCCTGATGTTTAAGTGTGTTTTAGATCATGCTTATTCTGTTCAAACTTTATTTCGTTTTGGTATAGAGGTATGAACTAACCAATGACCATACTTGTAAATATGATGGCAATTTTGAAATAATTATTAATTGAAATGTTAATATTCTTTGCCAGGTAAACTGCAGCAAGATGCTCCTAATTTGGGAAATGCTGCACCTAATGATGGGGAATATGCTCGAATGCTGGCAATAATGGATGAACTTGAGAAAGAAGAGCTTGCTGCGGAAAGTGGCAATCAGAGTGATGAAAATGATGAAAGTACGGGTGATGTTGATGAGATGTCTTATCAAGGACATATTGATAACAATCTCCAAAATTCAAAAGTAATATTTTTATTACTTTGTTGAATTTTGTCTTAGAAATCTTGATAACAATAGACTTTGATAACTCATAACTCATTTTCTGTGACTGTTCAAACAGGATTTTCGTCAAAGGGCACCACTGGATCAGACAAATGATAAAATTAAAAGAGCTCAGCTTCCAGAAAAGCAACATCGTAGAGAAGATATAACTGATCAGTTAAATGTAAGATACCATCTTCCTGTATTGTAGTTCCAAATAAGCTCATGCTGGCATTTCTGCCATAACATGAAGATTTTATTAAAAAATAAAAAAACAAAACAAAAAAACATGAGGAGACCATACCAAATTCATGATAAAAAAATACATCTCAAACATAGGCAAGAAATACCTTTTATGAAAAAATTAAGTAAATACATAAATGGAAAAAAGTAAATCAATGCAACACCAGTAGAAAACTAAAGCTCAATAATCAAATTCCTCAGTTTATCATTAACTAACCTGTTCACCATCCACAAATGGCCTTGAAAACTTATTAAAGCATTTTAGAAATCCTTACTTTTGAAGATTTAGCATTAACTTTTTCTTAAAGTTTATTATGGTATGTAAACTCATCAGCTGAAGAATCATGCTTTCTCATTCTAATTTTAAAAATGCAGTTTGCTAGCCTGGGAGTGCAATCTGCTGTCAGAGGTTTGTCCTTAATAACTTGCATCTCATTTCCTTTGTGTCAGCTGTTTGGCCACCATTTTGAAATTAATTTTTCCATTGTTTCTGAACTATCAGAGAGGGAAAAACATGTAGAATCCATTTATCCTAGTGAAAAGATTCCTGTTGGTTCTAAAGAAAAACCAGCTCAATCAACTATGACATCAAAAACTGAGGTATGATGCTCTTGTGATTAAGGCTCTGAAGGGCTCAAGGCTGTTATATTGTAGGATACTTAAGGTTTCATTTTAAAAGCTTTAATGAGAAAGCTATGGTTTAGAATAAATGAAGACTGAAATTTTGATATTTTAAATTTAGTCAACGTATGTTGGACTTAGAATAAGGTTGTATTTGGTGCTTTGAACAGTATTCTTAAATAGCTATTTAAAAATATTACAAAAAACTTGATGGAAAATTATGCAGATGCTTTTACCTTACAGTGATCCTTAATATGCATACAATTATTTCCTTTTCAGGTTCCACACCAAACTGCACAACCATCATTTGACAGTCGCAAGGTGTGTTTACACATCGTAGTTTTTGGACTCATTGGTCTTAATTCCATGTGTTTACACAACCAATAATTTTTTCTAATAAATATTTTCTGCAGGCTTTTCCTGGCTCTATTATAGAGCATGCTGAGAATATAGAAAGATCTTCAAGAGAACAAAGTTCTGCTTCATCACAGGTAGATTTAATTTTCTGATTATGTATATGAAAAGATTTTATAAGCATGGTGTTTATACATGATGTTTTGCAGTTTCATCATTAGCTTAAATGTATCTATGCTAATCACGAATTTGACCTCCACAGATTTCTGGTTCTCAATCTTCAAAACCAGTTTCCAGATTCAAAATGCAAAGAAGATAACTAAAAAGAGAAGGTTGGAATTTTTGTATTTGGCGATCTAATGGCGTAGCATCCACGATTCTAGGATGTGCTGCTTGAGGTCAAAAGTAGAAAGAGTAAAATGGGGATGAACTGATTTGACTTTTGAGTAATGAAAAATTAGGACCTTGTTTCCTACTTTGTGGTTACTATATATTATTATTAATATCGTTGTGTTTTCTTGAAAAATTATCTAGAGTAGCATACATGGAAGTTTATTTTACTTTTTCATTAATCTTATTATTTAGTCAATGCAATTTACTTTTCTTAATGAAATTCATGTAGTTATTTTCTGAATAACTAATTGAGTTACTTTTAGTTTTAGCACATTCAGAGATACCATTTAAAAATTGAGATGGGTAATTAATAAGAAAATTTATAATGAAGGGTAAATGATGTTGGAGAATAAGCGATGTAGTGCATTATAGATTACAAAATTAAGAATTGCTATTGTAATAAGAACAACAATTAAATTGGGATTGTTTTCATTTCTCATCTCTCCTTTTTTTTTCTTCTCTCTTTCTTTTCATCTTTATTTTTCTTCTCTTTTTCTATATTAACGTAAAATGTACTAATATTTATATTATATTTGTTTGAATTACCAATATATGTATCTTAAAATTACTAAATACATTAAAATCAGCAAATACCTTTTTATAAAACATTACCATGTATTTTTTTTATGTAGAATAGAAATTAAATTATCTTACCCAAACTAAGAATTTAAAATTTAAAAAATAAATAAATAAGTTTATGAAAACATTTAAATCTAAATAATTACAAATTCAAATGCTTTAAATTATCTAAAATTTAAAAATTATTTACCCAAAAAATAACATAAAAGAGTAAAGGAAAATGTGAGCTATTGAATTTTCTTTTCCGTATTCATTTTAATATGTTAACGGAGGTTGGTGTTTTGCTCGTGCATATGAATAAAGACTTTATTCAGATAAGTACAATTCACTTCAGAAATCTCTAAACCTTGAGACATAGTTTGATATCTTTTAGTTATGAGAATATCTTTTAATAAGAAAAAAATGTGTTCACTAATATATTAAAATGAATCAAGTAATACAAAAATGTCAAATTACTCCTATGAACACGGAGAAGAACACAAGAATATACAAATGTCAAGATTCATCAACTGTAAACGTTACAAAGTTTGGAACTCACCTAAACGAGCTACATTTAACATATTCAAGTTGTAAAAAGAAAATATTATACATTTTTACGTACAAAATTTTACACAATAACATGGAAGACCTTTCGCCATCCATAACAAGCATCTTCAACCATTAGGCATCTTCTTTTTCTTTTTGTAGTCAAGAAGCACTTTTTCTCTCTCAAGTGGAGTCGCTGATAATAACCATTTGCTAAAAGCAAGCTCTTCCATGCCCATAGACTGAGCAAGGAGCTTATATTGGGTTCTCTTCCTATCATCAATCAAACGAACTTTACTTTTTTCTGGTCTTTTTCTTTGATGGTCCAAAGAGATGTTTGGTTTGACTAAGCTATCATTTGATGGGATGCTGGCATTTATTTTCCCTTGAATCCCAGGTCCAAAGTTGACAATGTCTTCATTGCGATGAGTATATACAATGCCTAGAGACACAACAAATTTAAGGAGTTTGAAATAGTTACGTCATTAATTATCTTAATAATCAATTATATGTATAATTGGTTATTGTTACAGTATTATAATTAGAATAAGTTTTGACTGAGTGAAAATGACTGTTAGTAACTGTCATTTCACCAATATCTTAACTGTTTTCTCGTTGACAATATCTTTATTATAGAAGAAAAGGAGTTCCCTAGTGGAGGAGATTAAAGATATATGAAACATACCAAGGTCTTCAAGATCTTGTTTACTTGTTGCAGCCCCAGCAGACTTATGACATAATCTGGTTTCTGACTCTGATACCGATGAACCTCTTTGTTCTGACAGATTTACTTCTTCCAGTTGTTCTGTTTCGCGTCCATGTTCTTTATGCAGTTCAATGATCTCACTGGTAAATAGCTTATCTGACAAATCTCGGAATAAATTGGAAATACCAAATAGCTCTCCTTGAAATTCTTTGCAGTCCTGCAAGGAAATAAGTATTAATCATTAAGAATTATCTAAAAATAACATTAAGAAACAAATGAAAATCATCATACCAAAAATATATAATTTGGTACCTGGACACCTTCAAAATATCGTTTTTCCATCTTTCCGGAGACAGCAATGTTGGAGAGCTGCTGCTTATACACCTGACGTGAGTAAACAAGTTCTTCAAGTGAACCAGCTGCAAGAAGACGGAACACCACGACATGCCGCTTCTGTCCAAATCGAAAGGACCTGTCCTGAGCCTGTAAGTCTTGAGCAGGGTTCCAGTTAGGGTCAAATATTACAACACGGTTTGCACTGACAAGGTTCAATCCAAGCCCACCAGCACGAGTTGATATCAGGAACACCTAGAATATAAACGAGCGTCCAATCACAAATTGGATTGGGAAAATGCTTAATCAACTATTAGGTTTGAGATATACTTGTTTGCTTGGACTTGAGTTGAAATCATCAACCAGGGATTGGCGTAAATTAGTAGGAGTGGACCCATCAAGTCTTGAGAAGCAGTAGCCTTTTCGAATAAGAAATTTCTCCAGTATGTCCAGCATCCTGGAAAAAGAAGCTCAAAAGTTAAACAGCAGAATTTGTTTCAGAAGAAAACAAGGCATCCAGAGAGAAGTTACCCAATGCCAGCAAAATTCAGTGCTTTGGTCATCCAAAGACTGAAAGCCACCACTAGGGCATAAAGGCAATAAATAAGAGGAAGTAAAACAACTTGCATTTGAATCACCGTTGTACAAAATTCGTCTTAACTAAACAGGCAACCAGAAAATTATCAAACATGATCTGAAGGGTATATTACTCGTTCACCTTACTGAATAGCTAAACAAAAGAACTTTGTCGCCCTGTGAAAACCATGAGAACAATAGCTTCTCAAGCGCTCGCATTTTGCCACAATGTTTCACATCACTTAGACCCATGAAACTTTCATTTTGTGTTCTCCCCCCCACTAAATCAATATCAGGGCCAAAGACAGCAGCAGCAAACTCTGCATCTTTACTTTGTTTCTCAGGGTCATCTTTGGGGTTTGGTTTGATGAGCTCAAGGTGATTGCTTATCTAGCAAAAAGATACATACACGAGTAAGATCAAAATAATGTAATGATGCATACTGATTACAATCATAAATAAGTTTTTTCATGAAAGAAACATTTAAATATAGTATGAATTGTAAGGCCTTGTACAATTGTGCCTTAATCTCACAACAAAAGTATTATGAAATTGACAATTAAAATAATAAATCCTTGGTTCACTGACAAGTTCATTCTCCTATAAAATCCTGAAACTCTCAGATAAATTAATTTCTCCTTAGAACATGTAGATCTCGTTCAATATAAGAATGTCAAAAATAGAGAATCCTGATAAAACAACTCTACAATGGTCATCAACTACTTACCTATATGAAAAAAGGTAAAAGAAGGAAAATATTTTTTATAATTATGCAATGTAACACAGTCCATGTAAGCCCAGCAGTATGGAGGTTTAAACAATGAACAACATCCACCATCGTGTAATGCTTGAGGTTCACTTGCAAGATTTAAATTTATTGTAAACCATATCCTTCTAAAATTGAATATTCATTTCATTTCTTAGTCATCATCAGATCATCTACTTTTATCTTTATAGATAACAAACACATTCTCTTACATTTAGAGTTGAATCATAATAAATGTTTTGCTACAATTACAAAGCAGACTCTCCTACAAATGAACTAAGCTGCAACAGATGTCCAGAGCTATGAACAAAGTTCTATTAATATATTTTGCAAGGAAGGCATAATAAAAACTAGAGACAGAAATTTCATAAATCTGAATTCACCTGTTGGAGCTTGACAAGGCACGGAAGGACAAGGCAAAAAGGGCATGAATCACAACCATCTGGGTTATCTCTATGCAAGTAAGGCCAAATAACTCCATCTGGTACTATCCTCTTGCAACATTCAACTTGAGTGAGAGGGCTACCACAACTACATGGCAAGTTCTTATTTATAAGGCATTGAATATCAGGAAGCTGTAACATTCTCCTGTAAATACGTTTCTGCACATCACTCATTGCACAAAACACAATGTTATCTTCCTTACCCATCATAAGATGCCCGATGGTCTCTTCCTTTGTCCTTCTCAACATATATTTATGAAGAACTTCCACAAGGTGTTGTTTTCTCTTATTAGCAATTTGTACAAACCTATCAGGAGCAGTTGACCTCTGGCCATGCTTAAGGGGTTCATCATAGTAGTCACGAAAGTGTTCCCGTGTTCCAAGGGATCCTGGTGAAACCCAGTCGAAGAGATTGAACAGTTCCATTATCTTATTTTGCATTATAGTCCCAGTGAGACCATACCGTCTAAGGGTTTTAATTTGTAAACATGCTTCATAGAGTTTTGATTTCTCATTCTTAAGTCGATGAGCCTCATCGACAATCACAACATTCCATTTGACATCTGACAACAAACTTCCATGAATCCTGTATGTGTCAAAACTGGTAATAAGTATCTCTACTCCATTTGCTTCCAATTTATCAAATATCAAATCTCGGTTTGCACCATGATAAATAGAAACACTGAAGTTAGACCACTTAGAGAATTCGCTCTCCCAGTTGTGGATAACAGATGTTGGGCATATTATTAATGCAGGGTCTCTTTTCTCTAGCTGGTTTTCATTTAGGGCAGAATGTTCTTTTCCAAAGACAGCAGCAAGAAATGCTATTGCTTGGATGGTCTTCCCAAGACCCCTGTTTCAAATTTCAAATCTCAAAAATGAACTTCAACATAGTAATTACTTATAGCTAAAATTGTGATGAAATGAAATAAATTAACAAAAACAGAAATATAAAATATCAACAGATAATGTAGACAAAAAAAGAGAACTCCACCAGAAGATGCAGCTTGCAGTGCTACAATTTTCTCAATGAATAACTCAATAGAGATATGAATGTGAAGTTTTAAACTGCTGAAAAGGCCTAAGAAACAAAATAGAAAATTTTCTCACTATTAAAATGCCATCAAATTTTTACAAGAAGCAGTTGATCCAAAATGGAACATTTCACTTCAAATAAAACAAAAATAAAACTTTAGGGGTTTAATGACAAAGCACTGCGTGCCAGGGGGGTAAAAAGATTTTACGCAAATAGTATGTACCATGGTTAGTAGGACAAGATTCTGTTCCATTTGGGTATTTGGGGGTTGGGGAGGAGGGGTCCCTGTACACTAGAATTTTCAAAATTGGAAAAAAAATAAAAGTCATGTGCTTGAGATTGAGAATTACAGAACATACTGATTTGTTGCAGATACATACAACTTCATATATCCGAAATATACACATGTATACGTGATTGTTCTAGAAGGCATAAAGACACCGCAAGCCAAGAGGGGCCAGAGAGCAAAGGGAAGAGGATATAATTTGCAACTCACATGTCATCTCCAAGCATGCCTCCATGATTGTTCTTGTACAAACCATACAAAAACCGCACACCCTCTCTTTGATGCTCTAGCAGTCTACAGTTTATAGATGCAGGAACCTGAAACAGCAAATAACAGCTCACAAAAACATTCAGTCCTGTTTTTCAGCACTTACACCATCTATAAAAGTTCCAAATCATTCCATACAGAACCTAAACTTATGTTAATGGAGCATTGTGCTAACCACACAATAATTCCTATAAAAACTACATCGTTCAATAAATTCACAACCATTGTGCAATTTATTAATGAATATCATTTAATTTTTCATTTTCAAATGATATCTAATTTTCCTGTCCATAATGAAATCAATGACCAACGAGTCATTGGTCCAAGTGGTACTATACTGAGCCATCAACTTAAGCATGGTCCCTAATCAAATGAGAAGGCTTTACCAAAGATGACGAGTCAGGTTCTCCAACGTAAGTCAGTGGATACTTCCTATCAATATCAAGTTATCTTAAGAAAATGCAATCATTATGTTGACAATAACTAGAGCAAGAAAAAAACAGGCATTCACATTCACACAATCGTAAATCGACACCACTGAACGAAGATCAGACGGTTGATATGAGTAGTCAGATCTTCATCCAAAGGTTAATTCCGAACTCACTGAATCTAACTACAGAGCAAGAGAAATTAACGACCTGAACTACAGGAAATTCTCCATGCGAAGACAGGAGGAGAGGCTCAAAGGGTCCAGTGTGGTCAAATTGAAACTGTGGCAATTTAACTGAAGCGAATTTTGGTCTCTCTATCTCAGGTTCTTCTTCTTCTTCTTCTAGTAGCTCCTCTTTTTTTTCTTCTTGTTGTTGGGTTTTGGAGTGTATTGGGGATAGTGAGTCGTTAAGGCGGCGAAGCTGGTCGGAAAGAGATGATTTTGGAGGTTTTCTGTGGATTGGGAAGAGGGAATCGTAGTCACGAAGAATTGAATTGCTCTGTGTTTGGGTAATTGCAGAAGAGGAAGAGGGTTTTTGGGTCGAACAAGGTTGCAGAGTTTCCTTCAGAGCCTGCAGTGACATTGATTCGTTGTTTTGTTCCTGATTCTGTTCCTGCGTCTGCGCACCGTTTTGAATTTTGATCACAAAACCTTCGTTTTTCAGAACCGCGATTGTTAACCGCCAAACTCATTTTTCATCCCAATTTCGATTTTCTGGTATCGTTTTTATCCCACTTGCTATGGTATTTTCCATTTTTGCTAGAAATAGATTTATTTTCTAAAATAATTATTTTAGCATTTTTAAGTGAGACAATATAATCATTTTGTGATTGTTTTTTTTTTCCTTTTCGTTTCATTTCACTCTTCAATATATTTAAAAAAAAAACATTTGTTTCATGAAGAAAATTATTTTCACATTCTTCTCAACTTTAATTCGGTTGTTATAATTGTAAGTTCTTTACTCTAATATATTCAATTTGTTCTCCTTACTATAATTAATAAAGCCACACCTTTATATATAGGTCAAGCCATATAACTTAAAATCTTGGATAATGTGTTCTTCTCCACTTTGGTTAATTAGCAAACTTTAGGCCTTAACCTGTATTGTTTGCAGTTGTGTTGGCTCCCCAACCACTTTAAAAACAAAGCTAGTGTATTCCCAATTAAGTGGGATTAAATCTAATATTGCGGGACATCATTGTAGATTGGCAAGTCTTGAACGGGTGGACAAACAAACTATTTGGGTCAAACTACTCCATTTTTTACTCTTAAGATTTGTTTTATTAAATCTAATTTTTGTTTTAATATATATTTGAGAACTTTTTTCATATTAGATTTCCATTTATTTAATATGGACTTTAAATTTTAAAAAATCTAAATTTTCAATCCAAATTCTATAATCGAAGGTAAATAAAAAAATACACTTCATTTACTTTTCTACTATGTAACTCACTAATAAATTTCAATATTATATATCCTAATTTATGATGAAAAAGGAAATCTGTCTCGTTTATCACATCTCTGTAGATTTATTTTGATGTGAATCCAACTTCACAGCACTGAGGTAGCAACAGCCAAAATGGTGCCATCGAGGCAACAAAATTTCCATAGCACTTAGGCACCTACAATCATAATAGTTGCATCTACATCTTCTCAAAAGAGAATGAATGTTTCTGTTGTTCTTCCTTTATATATAGATTATATTCTTATAGCCAATTAATATAAAAATGAATTGATAGATCTAAATAAGCTTAGAGTATGAAATGAAAGATCATGGTATTCTGAGGCAAATACTAGGAATAGAGATAAAAGGGATCAAACTATTAGAATAATGTGTTTATCTTAACAGGGATACTTGCAAAAGGTGGTTGAGACACTACTACAAAAATCACATATTAAATCAGTTATTTTCTACATTTTAAATCGGTTATATCACCGATGTAAATTTTACCGATGTAAAAAGAATGGCATGTTTACATCGGTGGTGCATGTAACCGCAATAATATACTATTCTACAATTTCATCCATCCATATTGACCATTTCATCACTTTCAATATTAATCGCCTACCAGAAATTTGATTTTGTTAATCTAGTAACAAAAATAACCAACAATGTAATTTGATTCAAAATCGTGTTTCTTCCCAAGCTTAGTGAATCTTAAACATCTGCCAGATTTATTCTCATCATACAATAATAAAAAAAAAGGCACACTAAAGAATTTATTAATGACAATAATGCACAGTGTATGATTTATTCTCAGGATTGAATAGATTTTTTTTTGAAAGTGCTATAATTAAATTGGGGGAAGGCTAAGCAGAGGCAAGAGACAGCAAATAAGGCTAAGCATGACGGCGAAGGAGAACGAAACCCTAAACCTAGGGTAGCGAAAACAGCGGCGCAAGGCAGTGCAAGCAACCAACCAAGGCAGCGACACAGGAAAGAGAAAGTGGAACCCTAAACCCAGAGTACAGGAAGCAGCGCATCTCACAAATATTGATCTCCTTTGGTGCAACCAAAGGTGGAACAGAGGTGGTCTCCTCCCGTGAGTAGCAACAACGACAGCGGCACATCGCAACGATAGCGGAAGTGGTATCCCAAGCAGCAGAAGCGATGAGGCAGTGGAAGAGGCGCACACGAACATTGATCTACTTCAGCCCAACCAACATGGAAGAGAGGTGATCTTCTTGAGCACGAGCAGCGGTGGTTTTCTCGATTGCGAGCGCACGAACGGTGGCTCCTTCACTGCGAACGGTGGGGGACACATTGGTGGCTTTAGACCTCAAAGTGAAATGAAGATGGAAATAGAGAATGGGAAAAAAGGTGTTCGCAAAGGAAAAGCGAGACTCAGGTTGAAATAGAACTTTGTTAAATCGGTTCTTCAATTAACGGATGTAATATAGAATTTCGTTATTACAATTATGCCACCGACTTGTGTTTTACATCGGTTTCAAAACAAATGATGTAAAATTTTGATGTTGAAACTCATTTTTGCACTAGTGAGAGATTTAGGATGCATGAATCTAAACCCATGGGAACACCTTTAGGACATCACACAAAGCTCTCAATTACCCAAACTTCTAATATAGAGGAAGGTAATAGGGAGAGAAGACTCCTCCGTATGCTAATGGAGTAGGAAGCACCATATATGGGATGGTCTACAATATAACAAATTTGGCACATGTTGTTAGTGTGATTAATAGATTCATAGAAAATCATGAACATACTAATTAGGAGGCTTTGAAATGGGTGTTGAGATATCTTAATAGAACAATATTGTTTGATAAAGTGTACATGAGATCTACCTATAATAAAGTTGGTAAAAAGGGAGTTTCTAGATGTTGATTATGCATGAAATATTGATATCAAAAAGTCACTTTAAGGGTATTTTTTTACGTTGTTAAAAATCACAGCTTGTTGGAAATCTAGTTTGCAATCAGTGATGGCTTCATCTACTACCCTAAGAAAGTATATCGCGCTTACAAAGGGGTTTGATGGACCTTGGAGCACGAAAGTGGAGAGAAGAAAGTCCATGATTGCAGCGGAAATGGAATTCGAATGGAGGAGTGGGCTCAAGTTTTGAGGCTCTTTAAGCAATGAAGGCAATATGGAGAGGAAACCTAGAAGAGAATTCTATTTTAGGGAAGGAGGCTAGAAGAGTTCTTGGTAGAAACTAGTCTAGCAAAGTGACTCTAGAGGCAATAGGTGGAGTACTCTCAACACTTAGGCTATTACCAATCCAAAGTAACCAAATACAAGCATAGGAAGCTTTCATTTATAGTAGAGAGCCTTCCTTAATGCAATGAAAATGAGAAAGGAAATGAAAATGAGCATGTGGGCCATGGATTGGGCCTTGAGCATGATTTAGGCCTAGGCGTTGGCCCAAGCTATAAGCCTTGGGGTGGATGCATCAGGGTTGAACGAAGTGTTATGGTTGAAAGGAATGATGAGTGAATTGGGTATTGTGTAGGATTGTGTGACTATTTACCGTGATAGTCAAAGTGTTATTCATCTAGTTAATTATAAAATCTACCATGAGATAGAAAAACACATTGATGTTAGACTTTACTTCAAGAGAGAAGTTGTTGAGTTTAGGAGGTCAAAATTGGGAAGACAGCCTCATAGTAGAATCTAACTATGTGTTTACAAAATCCTTGCCATGATCGAGGTTCAAAAGTGCTTAAAGTGGATTGATTTTTCATTTGAGAATAAAGGAAGATGATGTTGGGAGCTCTTCCATGATTTGGAGTCAAGCTGGAAAATTGTGATGATTGACTCTATTCAATAGAGGATCTACTAAAGAACTTAGTTAGACAATGCCCTCTTATGATAGAAGGGAGCAAAAAATTGTCTACTAAAGATAGTCTAGTCAATCTAGTGCAAGCATTTGTTGTTGTTTAGACTTGGATGCTTAATGTTGTTTGTTATTCCGTTAGCTCGGTTCAATACATAAAGACCATTATGTGCATATATGAAAATTTGTATCTTATTACACTTTTTATTTATAGAATCATGTTTTCTTTCAATCAAAGAATAAAACCTTAGGTAGACTTTTAAGGTTCCAAATAAACATGAGGCATTAAGGTTCCAAATCAATATTAGATGATAAACAATTAGTTGTACTTAAACAATACATTGTAGTTAAACTAGATATACTTTGATTTGAACCTTTATATTTATATTATTTAATATTATATTTCATATTATCTTATGTTATCTTCTCAATATTTATGATGAAAGAGTATATTTGAAAATGTACAAACAAAATGTTGAATTAAAAAGACTATAAATGTCTACATTTTGAGAAGAAGAAACATGAAGAAAACACTACAAGAAATTTTATTATTATTTACGAAAATTGACTCATTGGTAAATTTAAATTTATCAACAACTTTTAGAATTTAAATTATTGACGAATATCTTCGTCTGTAATGCATCTATTAGTAAAATTCGTCAATAAGATCCCTCGGTAATTTAGAATTTGTATTACTGACATGTATTTTTGCTAGTAACTTGTTTGACTATCAATTTCGTTTGTAAATTTTGTCAATAACTTATAACTCCTATTATTGAAAAATTTGTTCGTTGATTAGTCTATTGGTAAACTGAGCATAAAGATTATTGCTAAGTCTGATGATATTTTATATATATCAAAATATGAGTGAAAAGAAGAAGAGAAGAATAAGAGAAGGGGGATGAGGAGGAGGATAAGTTGGAGTTAGTGGCGATGAAGATTGTGGAAGCGTGACAACGACATGCCATGGAAGAGCGGAGGTAGTGACGATTGGAGTTAGAGGAGAAGGAGGATGAGTCGGAGGCAGCATCAATGGCGATGGACATGACAACAATGATGGTGGCAGTGGAAGCACAATAAGGAGGAGGGGAGGAAGAAGAAGAAAAAAAAGGAAAAAGAAAAGGAAGAGAAGAGGGAAGAAGAAGAATCCATTGCAATTTTTACCGATGACCAAAATTTGTCAATAACTATCAATGAATATTTATCAATGAATTTGTAGTCGTTGATAATATGTCACTAAATTTGAATTATCAATTTTTGCTATTACTAACAGATTGTGTTTGTTGATAATATACAATTTTCTTATAGTGAAAGAAAATTTAAATGTTAGACATATTTCTTATGCAAAGTCAAAGATTAACATATCAACTATAATAAAATAAAATAAATAGATTATACTATCTTCTCTATAGTCATAAAAACTCATATAATACCAATTAATAAATATCGTTGACAATTACTTTTTTAAGGCTTTATATATATATATATATATATATATATATATATATATATATATATATATATATATATATATATATATATATATATATATATATTAAAACGATAAAACGTTATAAAAAAGATTAAAGCTTAAAATTTTCTTTTTTTGGAAGATTTGGAATGATTATGTTTTTAGAAAAATATATTAAGAAAATATTTTAGAGAAATAAGTAAAAATAATACTTAAATATTTGATCAAAGGGTGGTAAATGAGAATACTTTTTCTCCGGTATAAAATATAGTAAAAGTTTCCAATAGTTTTAATCAATAAGATGAATTAATATAATATGAATGATCTTTCTTTCTTAATTTTTTTTATCTCTTCATAAGTTCCTTTAAAGTAAAAAGAAAGTGTTTAAGAAAAGAAGTTGTTGAAAACATAATTAATCCTTTTTGTCCTTTTTTTCCTCTAATATTTTCTTAAATTTTGAAGAAACAAACCGTATTTATATTAAAATTTAAAAACTAAATCAAAATTAAATCATAAAACCTTTATGTACGGACGGAGCAATTAAGATTGAACTTATAACAACTTCTTTACAACTTATTTTATCTTATCTTATGAAGTAAATACTTATGTAAATGTGTGAGGAAACTTTAAAATAATATATCCATAAACTGTTTTATTTAATTTTTTAATAAACATTTTATAATAATTCATAAAAACAACTTACAAATTGCAAAATATTGTTTAAACTAATTCATTATCAATTGTTGAAACAATTTCTATATCTGCATAATAAAGACGTTTTCAATACATAATAAATTGAATCATTTGCATAAAGACTCCCTAAATATAACTCACGAAACTGCTATCTATCCTTGAGTTTTGGACCGATTAGTATTTTTCAATCTAGAGAAATAATGAAGATGAGAGAAAAAATAATATAAAATATAAAAAAAAAAACACTCCTTTCACTGTTTTCTTAAATTTTTTAATTAATAAAAACGTTCATTTAATTTTTTAAAGTCTAACACGGTTATTTGTGTTTTAAAAATTATTAAATGTTAGAAAATTCTAAAAATATAAATTGTTTATCACTTTATTCTCATCATAATATATTTCTGCATAATAGTAACACATGGTTATTTAATGTCATTAAAATCCGTGAATTTGACCATTAATTTGGATATTAAAAAGATAATAAATTATTAATAAAAGTTTCACTTCAAACCAAATTTTAATATTTGAATTCAAGTTTAAACATTTCATCCTTTTTATTATATCATCTATCATTCTCCTTTTGTCTCTCAATTCAATCCCTAAAGGTAACTCTCTCACCTTAATAAGAGATTCAAAGGTCAAATAAATAACCCCAATTATTTTTCTCTTTTTTCTCCCTTTTTTTCATTATATTATTTATCTTTATTCTCATACGTCTTCTTCAAAATGAGTTGTATATTAATCATAATAATAAAAATAAATAAAAAAAAAGTGTGTATATTACCGTTGTATCTCTTGCATGTCGCCAAGTGTATACGTAGCACTGCATGCTCCAAATCAACCACACAACACAAACTCTCAAAACGTTCACTTTCTCTCAACACACTCTCGTCTCTTCTTTTCTATATAATGCCAGCAAATACCTTACACATCAAAGCATTTTCCTTGCTCTAATCCCCAACGGTTATCTCTTCTCTTCTCAATCCCAATCCCCCACTATATATATACATATATTATCACAATATATATCACCTTTCACTCTCTCTCTCTCTCAGTTCATAATCTTTTTCAGACATCATTTGAAATGGCGTTTCTGGGTCTTTTGTTTTCGATGATTCCTACGCTGCTTCTTGTTGCGTCATCATCACCTAGGTTTCAAGCTGAGGCAAGACAGTATGATGTCGGTGGAAGAGATGGGTGGGTGGCGAAGCCTTCTGAAGACTACAACCACTGGGCTCAGAGGAACAGATTTCAAGTCAACGACACTCTCCGTGAGTCCAATCTTTCTCACCATTTTCATTTTCTCTCTTTTTTTTTGGAAAAAAAGATTGAATTTTTTTCAGGATTTTCTCTCTGTTCATAGTTCTGTCATCAGAGTTTCAAGTGATCTATTTTTTCTGAACCTTGATAAACTTTCAAATCTGAGTCATTTGATCTTCATCTTATGTAAAGAAACAGAAAACCTGGTTTTTAATTCTGTTTCAATCATGGTCATGGCCAAAAAGAATCTGTTAAGGTTGTGTTGTTTTAGTACAACATTGATTCTCACTGTTTTTTGCTTTCAAATGTTGCATGCGTGAAGATTTCAAGTACAACAAAGGCATAGATTCAGTTGTGGTGGTGAAGAAGGAGGATTTCGATTCATGTAACATCAACAACCCCATTCAGAAAATGGACGATGGTGATTCAATTTTCCCACTTTCTCATTCGGGTCTCTTTTACTTCGTAAGTGGCAACCTTGACAACTGCAAAATCGGTCAAAAACTCATTGTTCTTGTCATGGCGGTGAGACAACCTCATCCTGTGACTGCGCCGCCGCCGACAACCACCCTGCCGCCGCAGACTGTTCCGGCAACGGGGTTGACCTCTCCGGCGCCGCCTCCGTCGGAGAAATCGGGCTCGGGGAGGGTTGGTGTGGGTTTTGGAGTTTTGGTTGGTTTTGTGTTGGGTGGGTTTATAGGGTTGGCTTAGTGTGTTGGTGTGGCCAATGGGTGAGACTTGTGGTTTGAACTAATGGTCAAAAATAATTATTGTTTCAACATGATTTCTACTTTGTGTGGGTGTTTTGTTTTATCTGATTTCATCATTTTTTTTCTTTTTTTTTTAGGATTATTGAATTCTACTTTTTTTTTTTCATGTAATGTGGTGGAATGATGATCCATAACTCATAAAATTTCATAGACCATGTATTTGTAATTTACATATGTAATTTTTTTTCACCTTTTTCTCTATTTATTGAGTGGTTAATAAAAAGTTGTTTAACAGTTTCAAGTGTTTTTTATTTATTTATTTATTTACATCAATTTATGAGCACTCTTTTAACCGATTTAGACATGTTTTAATAGATTCTTAAATGGATTTCATAGTACACGTTAATATTAAAGGATTTCTTAAATACCTACACATTTTGTTGGTATTTCTTTCTTCTAATCAACGTACCTAAGCAAATTATTAAAGCAATCCCAATTGCTTCCTTATATTATTTATTCTTTATTTCCGATAAAAAAAATTGAAAGAATCCCATGAACAACTCAGTTATTTTGTAATTTATTTATTAAATAAGATAATTATAAGAAATACAAAAATTTACCTTATGCTTGCTTGGAAAAGTTGTATGAACTTTCTATTTTTGTTGTCCTTGAGTTGATTTGATAGAGTGAAAAATAGTGAAATTTGAGATTATATTGTGTTTTCTATTTTTATTTTTTTAATAAGATTGTCATCAGCTTGTAGTCTTGTGAATTGACATGATCCATGAAATTAGTAAGTGGTGATTGAAAAATGAAAATTTGATATGAAAATGAGAGTAAGATATTGAAAATTAGGCATATTTTATTTATTACGTAAACTTAGTGAAAGTGAAAAGATTACGAGGATTTGGTTCGATTGGAGATTAACAATTTGATGTCAAATTTAATCAATTATTTATTTCGTTTTGATTCATTTACCGAAAAAAAAAAGGAAAAACTTTAGGATTTTATATATGTGAATAAAAAATAGATAAGATATAATTTATAAAATAAAAGGGTAAGAAGGATAAATAAATTTAATGAAACAAATAAGAGAAATTGTTTAAATAAATGTTCATCTTAATTGTTTAAGTGTCAACAACATTTTAGCGTTTCAATTATAACGTTGAAATTGCAATGTCTCTTTCTTAACGTTTAAATGCCAATAAAAAAAAAATTTGATTATAGCAGTTTTATTTTCCTGGCATGGTGTTTACCTTTTACAAATAATTTTAATTATAAATGGAACCAAATAAATTCAATATTTATTGGAAATAAGTTATTTTAACGTTATGCTTTAAAGTAATTCGATATATCTAAATTATTTAAACAAATAATGATTTATTGTCATTGTTAAGTCGATCTCAGGTAAATTATATAAGTAGTATTTTCAAAATTATGATAAACAAGTTTTTTTTTTTTGTAGTACAAATTTTCTTTTTATTTTGTAGAAGAAAATAAAAACATTTACATGCTGTATTACTAATTTATGAATGAGCATAAATTTTGCTGCCACCTGTAGTATGACTAAAACTTTTTCATACTAAAACATGGAATTATAAAAATGAAACCCAAATGATAGGTAAATGTATCTATAAAATTTTATAATAATCTTAATTATTTCATAGAATCTACTTTTTTTTTTCTTCAAGAATATACTTCATTGGGAATTAATGTGAAAAGTCGTTTAAAAATGTGTCACTCATTCATTGTTCACAGCCATTTTTCATCTCTATAAAGTATGCAATAAATACATTAATAAAGTATTATAATTAATAATAATATATTGTAATATGATATCTAATCTTAATCAAATTAGTTATAATTTCGAAGTAATGAGCTTTTTATATTATTATTGCTCCTTTCTATAAAATTTGTAAAGAGGAATTTCGGTTTCTAATTTTACTTTTTAATATTGTTTTAAATTTGAATAATCAGTTTATCAAATTTGTCCCTTAAGTCCATGTTTTAATATTTAATCAATTTCAAAAAAAAATTAAAGAAAATCACTTAATGATAAAATTGGTAAAATAATTATTTTTATTTAAAAAATATGAAGAGGTAAAATTAGAAACAAGATGTGTAAAATTCTCTTTGTATAATAATATAGATTTATTGTATTTTTATACTTTCGATTTTTGTTAGAAAATGGTTAATAATTTTAAAAACTCGTTACTTGAACATAATAACTAATTTGTTAATATTAACCATCATATATACCAATCATTTTTTATTTCTGAAATTGATAGTTGTTTAATGATTTTCTAGTGTAAAATTATTTTATTTTATTAATTAAAATAAAATTATTTTTAAACTACAAAAGAAATATAACTTGAGTATCACTAAATTAATTCTTTCCACCACAAAATGTCAACTTTCTAATTATTTCATAATCCTTCTATGAATTATTTAAAAAAAAAAGACTATTAACCAAATCAAATCAAACCTCTATATATATATATATATATATATATATATATATATATATATATATATATATATAATTAGTTATGGACGTATCTAACATGTTTGTGGATTCTCACATTCCCATCTACCTGTGCTTTCTCAACCTTACCTTACTTTACTTTTATATTTCATATTTCAAAGGAAAATGTATTATAACAATTGAATTTTAACAACTTTCTCTTATAATCTAAGTTGGTATACTTTGAGTGGATTTAGAATATAAAATAATAAAAAAATAGAAAAATGGAAAATCATTTAAAAAACTACAACTTAAGTCGTAAAAAAAAATTATCAAAATTTAGTTTTTATAGTATAACTTTTCTATTTCAAATTTATTTTGTTTTTCATATTTCACATCCATTTCATAATAAAAAGAAATGAAAAATAAAATAAATGAAATAAGAAATGGGGAATGAAATGATATGAGAATTAAATAAAATAAAGTAATTATATTAAGAGAAACAAAAAATATATGTTTAAAAAAATGTGAGTGTGCAAGAGAGTTAGGTGAAGATAGAAAGAAACAAAATAACTTTTCAAACATATAACTAACAAGTTAGTTAATTGACCTGTGGATAGGTAAGTTAAAAATGTATAACCAGTAGGTAATGTGGATTATGTTTATAAATTAGAGATTAAATAATTTGAGTATATTCCATAGATACTATAATTACATTTTCTATAATATTTGTTGAAACGTATTACTTTTGCAGATAACTATTCTCTAAAATTTACAAATAAATAAATAAATAAAATAAGAGTAATTTTCAAAAAGGTGATGATAGATAAATATCCCATTTTCTTTTTAGTAAACATTCATCCAACATCGATGATATAATATTTTTCTTTTAAAATATGAATAATTAGGAAAAATCAAATACAAAATTAAGAATACTTTGTCTCATTAAGTTTTTTAGAGGTGAAGAAAAACTTCAGTGTTGATGTAAAATTTTCCATTTATAAAATGGTTTAATAACTATATTTATCTCAACAATGGTTTTTTTTTTTTTTTTGTATTGTTTTGAAGGTTTTGATCCCACATTTCTTTTGACAATTAGTTAATATAATTTTTTTATCAAATTAATGATAATAATGTACAATAATAATAACATGACGTAAATAATAAATAAAGAAAATTAATTTAATTTAATATTTTATTGCTATATATTTCTATTACAGAAATAAATAATTAAAATCAAAAATAAAAAAATCAAAAATAAAATCAAATAATTAATTAAATATTTTATTGTTATTTATATTTTATATCATAATTAAAAATTATTAAGTAATAAATATAATAAAATTATATACTTTAAATTTTTATTTTCAGTAAATTAATTAAGTTTAATATATTTTTATTTCGGAAAATAATTTTTTTAATTATTAAATTTTATAATAATTTTTTTAAAAAATTAAAAAATTAATTGTAATTTATATATTTTTAATAATTTTTCTATCAATTATTTTAAAAAAATATTTTGCAAACTATTTTTTAAATATATTAAGATAAAAAGGTTGTTTTATTATATCAATTGAATCAAACCACTAACTTTTCATTCCTTTTTTCTCAATATAAACAAACACATTTTTCGCTATTTTTCTCTTCTTTTTCAATCTAACAGATCCATCATTAAGTCCAACCAAAAGCTTACAAATAATGCTAAAGTTCACATTACATCAAATTTCCAGTTCCAAAGTTAAGGTTATAGAATACTTTTGAATAGAAAAATAAAAAACAAAAATTTGGTGTAATCTAAAACAAGTGAAACCTATAAACTGAAGTTGTCTATCTAAGGAACTAGTAGTTGTACCAAAACGGTAAGTGAAAGGATAGGAAGATTGGTACGAACAAGTGATGGAATATTATATTATAATTGGAACCAAACTAAAAGACACTTTTCAACTTGGTATTCTAAATTGTTACTTATTTAGGAATTTAGTTCAATGATTTAATCTCCTAAAAACATATTTTTTACTGTTAATTTTTGAAATTTTTTATTTAACACTTTTTGTTTCTGTTTCTCAAAATAATAATAATAATAATAATAATAATAATAATAATATCTGTTTATTACATTACGAGAGACTAACTATTTTTTACTAGATCAAATTCTTATAGGTATTTTTTACAATGTTTTAATCGTCCATTTTAGATTCGGAAAGTTTTTTAATCTTCTAAAAATATCATTTTCGTGAAAATTTATAAAATAGTATTTTAGAAGAGATGATATTTTTAAAATAATGAGACTCTATTATTTTAATAATAAAATGTGTAAGTATAAATAATTTTTTTATAAAAGAGTCTCATTAATTAAAATTATTTTATCATTCTAATTCTTTTTTTAAGAGTCTTCTACCTTCTCTCTAAGATATCTTACTCCATGTTCATATTTTTGAAGATTAAAGACCATAGGATGGTTCCTTGCGACAAGCTAATTAAGATCATCCGATCAATTTCTTTATTTAGGATAAGTTATATTTTCTTCTTTTCTCATCCTTTATGCTTGATCTAGGTTCATGCGAGATGTTCTGGCTCGCATGTGTTATTGTGAGTTTTCTTTTGAATCTCTACTGACTCATGTTCTTGTAGGCAAGGTCGTATCGTTTTGTTGTCTTCAGGTGTAGAAAAGGGTTTTTCTGTTTGAGCTTGTGAGCAGTCAAGTCAAGGTAAGGGAAGCTAGAAACTATATGTGAGTATGAGTTTATAAAGTTGATTTTGGTACCTAATGAAATGTTGTAATTGCCTAATGAATATGAACTTGTTGTATGATTTGGTGTAAATTGGTGTGTTGTATATATGACTTGATACTTGATTTGTTTGGTGGGATTTTATGTTGATTGGGAAACTTAGAATATGATCAATTGAGCGAATTGGTACTCCTTTTCACGTAGAAATATTTTAAACCAAAATATGAAGGAGGAATAGCAAATTGAGCAATTAATCAAGTCTGAGCTCACTCAATTGCATAAAATTCTTCTATTGTGAACTAATATAATGCTAAGAAACATTCTCCACCACTAAGTGCCACTTTTTTGCGCATTGCTAGGCACGGAGCGGCATCCAGGTGGCATTGAACACCAGTGATCACTGCATGCCTAGTACCATTTTTGCTCCAAGGCGCTAAGCAACATTTCTCCACCGTTGAGCGCCTCTTTTGTGAATGTTTGAGCGCTAAGCGCCACTTATTGCGAGGGGAACGACATTGAGCACTAGTTTCATCTGTTCGCTCTATTTCTTTTCTCTTATATCCTTGATGATGTTTCTATTGAGTGAGCTACTCTGTTTTTTGTTTATGATTAGTAATGAATATGAGAATGATTTTGTGAGCTTGTGGAATGATGATGTTTAAAGAGTTTCAAGGGAAATTCTTTGTGATGGTATTATTAGTGTATGCCTAGATATAGGAGATGTCACGAAAGTATCATGAACTCTAATAATCATTCACACTCAAATGGAATAGAATGAGTTATGTGGTGAGAGTTGTAGGAGATCTTAGTCTTTGGACTTATTTTGGGTCCTAGGCATGAAAGAGATTAACCTTGTGAGTGGTTGGGTAATAACCCCTTAAGGCTAGACTATGCAAAGTCTAGGAACCATCACAAGTGCACACCTCTAGTGAATTCTATATCAAAGACATGTATCCGGATAATTGAGTTTATATATATATATATATATATATATATATATATATATATATATATATATATATATATATATATATATATATAGACACACACACACACACACAAACACACACACACACAAACTTATCTTGTGGTGTGTTTTATGTTGCTTGTGTTGTTTGTTTCTTTTTGCAATGATCACTTAATTGTGTGAAGAGAGAAAGACACAACAATGAGACTTTAGAGTAAGGCTTAGGTTTTTTTTTTTTTTTAGTTATACAAAAAGAGATACATATTTTGAAAAACTCTTAGATGTTTTGGGTCTAGTTTGTATATATTATATTTTATGGTTGTTTGTTATGGATAATTATATGAATATTATATATCTTATTATTATCTACTTTGTTTCATCAAAGTTTAAATGTTTTATTTAATAATTTTATACTATTAAATCAAAATGTTATAACTATTGTGAAATTTTATATATTTCGGTAAATAATATTGAGGCACATTAAATCTTGGTTTAATTATGTCCTTGGTTCCTATTTTCGTTCCAAAATATCGATTTGGTCTCTCTCTTATTATAAGTCTCAATTAGGTCCCCAGTTTTGTTTAATGGTATCAAAGATGGCCTTTCTGTTAAGTTGTGCTAAACGACATTAAGTGAACAGTGAGATATGTTCGCATACCATAAGTTGGTGACAAATTCAGTAGTAGACATGGTTAGAAGGGAATAGTTGGTATGACTTATACACAAGAGGACATGCCCTGGACTGTGGAAGGCATCACCTTTGATATTATTGTCATCCACAAGGAAAATCTCAAGAAGAATTATTTCAAGTGCAGGGGTTGCAAGAACAAACCGGACATTGTTTAGGTGGATGATCATTATCTTATATGCTGCTATAGTCAAAGTCCAAGGTGTTCCTTGTGTTGAATTCTTTGCCTTTCTATTGTCCATGCAGGTTTACATCCCTTACGCATGTAAATTGCTCTTCCAAGAGTTAATGGCTATGGCCATATTGCCAAGAATGCTTACAAAGGAGATTAAATCTAAAAAAGACCAAAAAAGAAAGGAGTATGATTATCATGTTTGACTTAGGCCACTACTATTATATCATGACTTGAACATCTCTAGAATATGGAACACGCTCATGAATTCTGAATATACCAATTTCATTTTATTCCATTTTCCAAATCTGAAATTAGAGAGATATTTCAATATTGGTTTCTTCAAATTTTGTTGCAATCCTTGAGATCTATGTTGTATTGTATTTGTAACAACAAATCCTACAACAACAATATTTAAGTTCAATTCTTATACAATTTAATGAAACGAGACAATTTATTGATTAGTGTGTTTTTTATTTACCATTTTTACTTTATATAAGCTCAATTTTTATACAATTTTGACCGACATCATTTAGATAAATAAGTTACATTTCATGTTAAATTATTCGTTATTTTACTTTTTGTTAAAGCCATGTATCAGTTGCCGGTGAGCTCATATGAGTTTCCAATGTACCATTAGACTTCCATTACAAGTTACGGTTTTATAATGATATTTGTTCGATAAAAAGATCATTTGAGTTCTTTCAAATTCAATCATCCTAAAAGTAATAAACATTTCTTATGCATATTTTCATAGTAACTTTTACATCTATTGTTGGTTAATTCTCTCAATACTAGTTCATGTCTATCAACTCATATACTTACCCACTAAATTATAAACAGTTATATTTTTTTCTTAAATACTCAATTTTTTTAGGAAATTTAATCAAATTGTTGTATTTATGTATGTGACCATGAGTATGGTTTAGAAACATGTTGCTGGTTACTTACCATGATGGGTTTATCTTGGGTCTTTCCACATTGGTTAATGGTGCAAGTAAAGAACAAATTTTTACCATGGCTTCCGGAGTTTTGTTGAAACTTTCAAGATCAAAGATGAAGCTTGAGGCCTAACTTTCCAATCACGATCAACCTTTGTGGAATCCCAATAAAGCTTCGAATAATAGAAGCCAACAGAATCTTCAATCTGTTTTATCTACATAAATCCTAATTTCAAAATTAATTTTAAATATTAAATCACATTTTTATTTCTCTACCATGTCACTAACTACTTTGATGTTTATGGTCCTAGCACACATAACCATGTCAACTCACATTTCACTTATCAACGTTTATCACAACTTAATAAAAAGGGCATCTTTGATATCATTAAATAAAAGAGGGACTAAATCGATATTTTGAAACAAAAATTAGAACCAAAGGTATAACTAAACCTTAAATCTTTTTATATTTCATAACCCTACCGTTGTATAATCAGAGTTGTACTCAGTATGGACCTCCAACCAATTGGGTACGAGTAATTTCTTCCACCTCCATAAATATAAAAAAATTTACTTTCTTATTTTTTATATAATTTTATAATTTAGAAAGTCAATTTGATTTCAAAATTCAAAATATTTTTAACTTTTGAATTATATAATTTGGAAGTTATTTTTTTTAAAATCTAAACTGTGCAGTCCGAAAGTAAAAGTTAACTTTGGATTTTGCGACTGGAAAGTCATATCACCCTCTCTTCTTTATTTTATTTAGTTTTCTAGAACCTTTATTGTCTCACTTTGAAGTAGATATCTAGATGCTAGGAATCCAAGTGTAAGTCTAAGTTTTACATTGAGTAAAAATGAAGGTCTATAAACTCATCGCCTTAAGGTTTTGGGTTGAGTGTGGTGTTAATCCCTTATGTGTGGGTTGGGCTCATGTCTCATTGGTGTTGTATCTCCCTAGTGATCCTCTCTCCAAAGATCCAATAGTGGTATCAGAGCCAGGTTCGTGGGTGACCGGCTTAGACGAGATCCTGAATCGAAAGTCTTCCTAACAATAGGTCAAGTAAGCATATTCTGTTAAGAAGAACGACAGTACAGAAAAAGGGGTACCCAAAAGTTAGCTCGAGGGGGAAGTACCAATGTGAAGGGACTCACACTTGAAGGGGAGATTGTTGGGAATCCAAGTGTGAGTCTAAGTTCTACATTGAATAAAAACAAATACCCACAAATCCATCGCCTTAAGGTTTTGGATTAAGAGTGGTTTCAATCTCTTATATGTGGATTAGGCTCATGTCTCATTGATGTTGTATCTCCCCGATGATCCCTCTTATAAGACCCAACACTAGTCTCCTTAACCAATTGAGAACTTTGTCACGATATTGATGCAACCAAAATTATATTGATCACACAAGCTTAAGCACTTGCAGTTTTTTTTTTTTTTTGGGGGGGGGGGGTTGGTGGCCATAAGATCACTAGCTTATTGGAGAGGTGGAGAGCATGGAATGCTAGAGGACCTCTATGGTATGGTAAAGGTTGGAGAATTATGTAGTTTAGGCGACGAAGTGGTATGACTCGGGGAGCTCAAACTTTGAATGTAGGGTGATCTAGAAGGCAAATAAACAATAGAAGGAGATAAGAGGAAAGTTGGAGAAGAGAGGGACACATGACTTCCAAATTGCAAAATCCAAAAGCAAAAATGATAATTTTGGAATTGTGCAACACAATTTATTATTTTAAGAAAAAAAATTACTTTTGGATTTATGCAATCTGAAAGTAGAAAAATGATTTCTTGATCGCGCAATTTACGAAGGACAAAGTGGGAAATTTCATATTAACATGATTGTTTATGAAAAATACATAGGTGAAGTAAGAAGTACTTTTGGTATGTCAATGTTTCATTGGGCCCATTGGCTTTGTGGGCCGACCAATTATTAATACAATTCACAAGACATTTCTTCCTACACCCTCGTAAAATGTAGTATCCTTATTTTACCCCTTAATAAAATATATTAAAAATCCTAAACTTACGTTTTATTTTCCCTTTCCCTTCTTTCCTCCTTCTTCAAAACCAAGCATCGCTACACCTCCCTCTTGGCCTTCTTTCCTTTTTCTTCCTAAGCAAGCAACACTGTAGCTCCCTTTTAGCTTTTTTCCTCCCACTCTCTCTAAATTAAATGGACAAAGAGCTTAATATAGTAGCTATCTTAGGGAAGCTTCCTTTGGGATTAAATGGGTAGAGGTGAATCAACTTTCTTTCCTTAGGAGGACACTTTTATTCATTTTGATTGAGGTTACCTTCACTCAACCAACACGGAATATTCATAGTTGGTGGTCTAAACCGGTTCACGACAATGGTTGGAGCAACAAAAGCTCATAATACACTTAGAGGTTAATGTTGGTTGTGGGCTAGGCTAAAGTTGAACCATCGGTAGGGGTGTCAAAGTGAGTCAATCTGACTGATACAAATTGGCTCATTATGGATTGAGCTAAAAAAGGATTAACTCAACCCGGCTCACTTTTTGGGTCAAAAATTTTGTAACCATACTCAACCCACCACGGATTGGTAAGTCAGTGGGTTGACTCACTTACAAACGTTTTACTTTTGTAATTTATTATATATATATATATATATATATATATATATATATATATATATTGCAATACAATGAAAATATATTGGCTCATTTATTTTTTATAACAATAGAATCAAAGTGTTTACCTAATTCTCCAATTATTATTATTATAAAGATAATAGGTTAAAATTAAATTATCAACGTATATAACTTGATAAACAAATAAATTAAACATCTAACTTATTCCAACATTATTGAATAATATTATACTATTTAAAAATATCAAATTTTGAACCTATTTAATTAGTAGTAAATAGTTATAATAAAGAAATTGTAAACAATTTAATAAAATGTTGTTGATGATAGATTATGGGTCAACCTGGCTGGAACTCGTTTAAGTTATGAGTTAAGTGAGCTGGATTTAGGATTGTGAAACATCCTATAAAAAAATGTATAAAAAATATATTTTGGATAGAGTGTTTTTCAGGATTCAAAAGTACCTTCCAAAACATCCAATTCAAAAATATTTAAAACAGGAGTCACATTTACCTTTTTATTATAATGCTACAAGGAATAGATCGGGAATTACAGGTTTTATGGTGGTGCAAAAAGAAAAAAGAATAAAAAAAGGAGGTGCAGGAAAAAACAGCCCAGTTCACAATATGAATGTCTTCAGGCTTTCCCTTCCATAAATAGAAGCTCAAGAAGGTTAGATTATTTTTCCTGCAATGGACTTAAACAAAAAATAAAAAAAAACATTGTGTAGCAATTCTATAAATTTCTTCTGTGAGAAAAAGTGATGTTAGTTATTTTGCAAATAAAATTATGTACATGTGTAACAATTTAGTTTACATCAAGTTAGATCACATTTTGAAATTAGATCCAGAACATAATCTTATTTAATAAAAGAATTTTGCTTTTTATTCGATTTCGGTGGTTAGTGATCAGATCGGTGTGGGATCAACAACTTAGATTTTGTAGTCTGAATTGAAAGAGTAAATGCAGTATGGAACTTGCGCTTATAATTACTTTTGTAACTTCGTTCAGCATTTTATTTGTAGTCTTCATTTGATTTCAAATTTCAGACGATTTATAAGAATTTACAAGGATGTTCAATGATTACTCTTTTTCAGGACTTGGTAGTTTGGGGAAATGTTCTTACTGTTAATCCATTTTCATGAGTCACATATTGTATGTGGCCATTGATTGGAATCTTCCATGGTTAGTTATATTTGATCTTCATCTTCCTGCAATATTTTCAATCATAGAATAATTGTTATAAAATTTAGTGGTAAACTAGTTTGTTGTCAACCCTACTAAAGCCTCAATAAGTGGGTATGGATTTGGCACTCAACCTGAATGATTCATTAGAAGTAGCCAAAAGCTTCCCTGGGATAACTTGAAACACCATAGAGAATCAGTTTTCTATCCTTACCATTTGTAACCCTTACCTTTATTCTCTCATGTTACACTGATATTATTCCTTTCCCCCTGATTCTGTCCTATCCACGCAATTATGAATCTTATTTAGACCTTTTTAAAGTAATGGAACACATTAACTTTCTGATACATGTGATATATACATATAATATTGTATGGTGTATGGAAGTAACGAACAATCCTTATCACACTACAAGATCAATTTTTTGAATTGCGCTATCTCTTATTCTCAAGTTGCAAAAAAACTCGAGCACAATCGACAGAAAATTTCATAAAGGGAAATATCAATGTAAAGTCAAGCAACAAATTAAACCGTGTTATTTGGCCCCTTGGGAAATAACCTATTCACGGACCATTCATTTATCACCAAACAAATTTCAAAATCCAGTTCAATGAATGCACACAGCAGGAGAAAATTGTGAATCATTGCTCCAAAAGTTATAAATTTACAGAGAGCATTTATACAATCATACAATTATACATACACTTATCTATGTATCTACATTATAAATAAAAATTATAAATATAAATCAGAAAGCATGTGAGCATTGTTCAGTTAATATGACGGGGAGGCAGTTGGCCTTTTCTGAGAAAGGAGAGAGAGTACTCTGCGGCGTCAATTAGATCAGCAATGTTGTGCACTGAGCGTTCATCGGAACCCACCCAGAACATTGCTCGCACCTCCGCCTTCTTCGCCAGCCTCGCCGCGAAGCTCAGCGGCAACGCCGGCGAATTCAGGCTCCGCAGAATTTGCCTATAAAGCGACAGCACTCGGGCTCTGTTGCGGCTCAAATCCTCCGCCGTGGCCCATATCAAGCCCATTCCCAATTCCCGACTCGCTTCTGCAACAACACAGGTTCGTAATTTCGTTTGTTTCGAGTACTGATATCACGTTAAACAAAATAAAGAAATAAATAAAACTAAAAGAGGCACGTGAATGGTGATTGAAGGTGAATCAGAAAGAACGTAGCGATGGAGAATTTGATCATATCAAACACGTTATGTAATGTTTGATGATCACTCATCCTTTTTTCATCATGTTCACCTTCTTTACCACATTGCAGAGAAACGAAATGAATGATTTAGGGTTTCTGAGATAATACCTTAATCCAAGTTGCGATGAGGAGTGAAGAGTGTATCTATGACGGCTTTTAAAGCGTTTTCATTACATGAATAACTCAAAGAAACCAAGCTCCCCTAGGTTTTGAATTTTGGGCCTTGTTTTCGGATTTTGCTTCCTGAACCCATCATTACTAAATGCAACCCCATGCTAATTGAAAAGACTAAAATATAATAAAAGGAGAGAAAATGTGGAAAAACTTGTTAAAAAAAACTTATTTAAAAAAAATATTAAATATATTTTGAAAGTTTGTTTTAAATATTATGTTCTAAAAAACCTGTTTCATAAAACATTTTTTGCATTCTGTAAATTTCATTAAAATTCATTTTGAAAATTTTATTCCAAAACTTTCACTACAAAAATCGTATTTTAGAAATTTCATAAAGTTTGTCATGAAAAATTTTCAAAATAAATAATCTAGAAGTTGCCCTCGTTAAAAATAAAATAGCTATTTTAAAAATTGAGTGTTATGCAAATCCGATTTTGGGGTACATAAAGAAAAAGTCTAGTGTTTTCGTTTTTTGTGAGCCTATTTTTGTTAGTTATCACTTGTTTGTCACTTGCTAACCAATGAGCATATATGAATAATACACTTAAAACATCACAAAAACCAAAATTTTAAAGGTTAACCAAACACAAAACATACAAAAATTAATTAAAAGTAGAAATTATAACACTTGAAAATGTTACAATTGGCATTGTATTTTTTTACACATTGCATTTTTGATCAATTATATATACACTTAGGAGTTTAACATTTGGTAACATATGTTCTTGACATGTGGCATAAAGTGAGGATATACTTCAAAAAGAGATGTAGACTTTTTGCTAGGAGGAAATACTTCAAAAGGGAGGAGATAAATAAGATCTGGGTTGATTTGCTTCTATCATGTGTCTATAAAAGAGATGTAAGATTTTCTTTCTTGCAACATAACATAATATTTTGTTTTTTCTTGTGTTTCTCTATTAAAATTTCTTTTTGTTTCCTTCAAACTGTTCTATTAATCCAAGATTTGGAGTTCTTCCTCTCACATTTAATATCATATTTTTGTTTTAATCTATATTGTTTTCTTTTTTTTTATTTGTATTTGTCTCTTCTTCTCTAAAAAATCCTTTCTTTTTATCTGAAAATTTTGACCGATTAACATCATATTTGTAGTTATTACCCTCTTCTATTCACATTTAGCCTAAGATTTATGTTACGTTTTTTGTTGTTGTTGTTAAAAGTGCAATAAACACGTGATCAAGGTTACACCCAAATAATTAAAATACTATGTAAAACTTGGTTATTCTGCTTAAAATATTTTGCTATTATGTATGAACATGAATATATCTTTTTTTAATGGCTATTTTTTTAGGTATAAACTCAAGCTTTGTGTAATGGATGCTATGAACCCTATAACTTTTGTGGGATTTGATCATAATGCTACTACAATACCGAAGAAATCTAGCTCTGATATCATTGACTCTTTGGAAAAGGTTTATTTTGTGATCTTTAATTTAAATAGATTCTTTGGAAAAGGTTTATTTTTGTGATCTTTACTTTAAATTTAAATTCCATATTGTTTGAGGTTTAAAATTCCATGTTTTTTATGTTTGGAGTATCATTTTGAAACATATTTTTAAAGCACAGTTTGAATAATGTTTTACTACATTTTGATTCACCAAAGTAACTTTTGTTATTTAGAATGCTACTTTTGAAAATATGCCTAAAGAGTTTGAAAGCCTCATTGATAAGACTTGTCCTTTCAAAGTTGAGTTCAAGATTGTCCATACTTCGAGATTTAATCAACCTTTTAGAGTAAAAGAGGTGTGCATGGACCAAAAAAAATCATTGAAAGCTTTAATGAGGGTATGCTAAAGTCAATGGTAAGATGTTGATTACTTTTAAAGTCTTCTAATATATTTGTTATTGTCAACAAGTTTTTATTCTTATTTAATGTTAATGTCAATATTAAAGGATCAATGCACTAAAAGTGTAGAATTGGAGAAACCCAAATAGTCAACTAATGATATGTCACGTGATAGCATTGCAGAGGTATTTCAACATTTCAAAATTATAATTTGCTCCACTTATGTATTGAATCCCAAATTTCGAATGTGATTTTTCAGAATTTGTTGACGAAGTTTACTAAAGAATCAACTCATCTTGAGAGACTAATCGTTGATTTGACTATTCATTTACTTAAAAGAGATTGTGAATCTTTGCCGCTAGAAAACCAGAAATTTCCCTTTAAGATGTAAAGAAGAAATGTTCATATTAAGAAGTGACTTTTGTAATTTGAACTTAAATTGTGTGAAGTTTTGTGCTTTGTTCTTGTTAAGAAGAATTTTTAATATGTTTATGTTGTCAAGTTTTTTGTGTTATGTTTTCATTAACAAGACTTTTTAATATGTTTGTGTGTTTGGTGTTTGTCATATGTATTAGATCGAACTTATGTTAATTGTGATATGTTATTTATTTATTTTTTTTATTTATATTTTTCCTTTTATTTGTATGCTTTTTACTTTTTTTTAGCTTATTGAAATTATAAATTGTTGGTTGAATAACTAGTTGTTGATATCTTTCTTGGATTGATTGTTTTTTAGGTCTAAAAATTTTGTGGAGCTTGATATCGAAGAAAATCATCCTTTGACACTCTTAACTATGAGGATAGAGTTTGGAATCTATTTTGCTTTATGTTTTTTGATAGATTTATTATTTTCAACAACTTTGTTTATTGTCTTGTTATGTTTACTATTGTCAGTATTGAAGGATTTAAAATATGAGAGTGTATAATTGGAGAAAGTCAAGCATTCAAGTAATCAAATGTCCCATAAATCTTCTTTACAGACAGAAAATCAAAAATTGTCATTCAAGATGTTCAGAAGAAATGAACATTGAAAGCTGAGTTTTGTAATTGTATGTCGAGAATAAGTGTGAACTTAACATTCAAACATGTTTCATGATAGTATTTGAGTTATTTACAATGTTTGACATATTTTTACTTTAACGCTAACTGAGAAATACGAAAAACATGTTTAGAACGTCAAATAAACTTAAAAAAATTTGGTTAAAAGAACTAAATCCACTTATTTCTAAAGATGATATTTTTAGTGTATTTATTACTAATGTTGGTAAAAATATGAAAACAAATTTTCAACACTTAAACAAATGAACAACCTATTAAAAAAAATATAAACTACTATAGTTATATCGTAAAAAAAAAATCAAATAAGTATTTATTTGAAATGAATCTTAAGCATTTGTTTAGATAGAAAATTTTATAATTTAAAAAATATACTAAATTTTAATATTTTATTATTTTAATATTTTGTTTGAATAAAAGAATTCTAAAATTTATTGAATTTTAATCTAATTTGTTTTAATAGTTCATTTCAATTAGTATTAAATACAAAAAATATTTTATTATTAACTTAAAAAATTAGTTTGTGATGCTATTCAGTCAATAGTTTTTTTTTTTTTATCAAATCTGCTAAAGGAAAATTAACTAATGTTGAAATGTTTTTTTTATTAATTTCTATTAAGGTTATTTTAATCAATGATTAGTAGATGGATTTAGTTCTTCAAAGGAATTTCTTTGCCAAATTTTGGTTCAATTAATTAAGATTCGCTAATGATTATCCACTTTGTTCTTTATTTTTATTTTTTTATTGTCTCGAAAAAGAATTCAAAATAAATTGGAGATATTAATGTACTATATATTATTCTAATTTCATATATACATTCAATAAAATAAAAAATTTATAAATAAACTATTACATAATAATATCAGTGAAACTCACATATATCACTTTTAATATCAAAATCAAATTGTTAATGACATGTTTGTTTCATTTTGTACATTGTTTATTCTCATGAAAAAGCTTTATTTATGCATATAGCACAAACGCAGTATGGCTACTATATACAGTATATAATGAAACATTGATTGACATTATTATTAATTAAGTTGTTACTTATTAGGAGAATACAGATACTAGTAATTGTTGGAATTTAATGCTTTGTATAACCATCACTAAAATTATATGGTTTATGATCAAACACATGTCTCAATGAAACTAAAAGTTTCAACACTATTGATTATATATCTATCCATATTATCCTCTTTGATTTGGACTATTGCAAGAAGTCAAATTATCATTGATCATATTTTTTAAATATATTTTAGTCATTCTGAATATAATTTCTGTAAAAGTATTTGTTAGTTTTAAATCTTGATATTTTTGAACTTCTTTTTCTAACCATTATCATTGGTTATAGTTAATTGGATTATATAATTGAAAATTATTAATTAATACAATAAAAGAATATTTCAAATTAAGATATAGTAATTTTTAAGTATGTAACTCAATTAAATAATATATTACTTTTATCTTTTCATTTAATAATTTTTAAAATTTATTTTAATAAAAAATTATTATGTGTTATTTAGAGCTTATAAATGACTCTCTATATAGGTATTTTAAAATTATTAATTATAATATATTACAATTAAATGTAATAAAATTTATTTATCACTTATTTATATTCTTATGTAATTTAAAGATAATATATAACAATATATAAAGAGAATTCTTTGTTTTGTGTTCATATTTCATAATATCAATTCTATCCTTTACAATTTAATTATTTATTAAATTTTTTTAAAATTAACGGTTATTCTTACCTATTTTCTATATCTTTTTTATTTATTTTTATTCATGAACAATTAATTTCTCTATTCATTTCACTTTATTTTTAATAAATATAAATTTATTTTATGTATTAACTTAATAACATTACACTATTATCATTTACTAACATACTATCATTCATATTTAAAAAATGTGTACACACAGGTGCGACAGAGCCTGTATTTACGCTAGTATAAGATAATTATTTTAAATATATTTTATGTCCTGTACTTTTTTGCTATTTTACAATCTTTACCAAATTGTTATTTTTTGGCTCTTTTTTATTATTAATTATAATTAATTTAACAAAATATTAATTAAAAAAATAGATAACGTTTTAGTGTATAACTCGATTAAGTAAAATATTCAATAGTTTTTTTTTATCAATATGATAGTTATATATAATTGACCTTTATTTTTAACATATTATATATTAACGATGTATTTTTTTTCTATAATTTTAAATAATATTATTTTTTTCTTTGAATAACACTTTTGCATATATGTTATTTTATAACAATAATAATAATAATAATATATTTTTGTATTACATACAATTATAATATTATAATAACCAATTCCGAAAATATAAATCATCATTTATATTTTCATCTTTAGCGACAAAATAGGATAGAAGTTTTCTTACTTTCGACCTAATTTCAATGATAGAAGTTTTTTAATGTACTTTATTCTGCCCTTATAACTAAGGAAAGAAAAGTCAACAAAGATTATTTATATTACTAAGGGCAACAGAGATGGAACAGTTCAATGACATTTAAATTATTGAGACAAAACTTAAATATTGAATAAATGAGACACAAGAGGTGTCAAGGAGTTTGGATTTAATAGGAATGTTTGAAAATCAAACACTACTTTTTTTCAAGATGATACAAAATGTCAGAGAATATCATAATAATAAAACAATAATATTATGATAGGATAATAACCAAATTCGATATAATAACATGATGCCTAATATATTTATTGTTTCTTATACACAACAAAATAAAGTCTTACGATATAACATATTATATTTAGCAACAATTTTTTTACTAAAATTATTTATAACTTTTAAAAAACGTTTTCAATTATTTTTATAAATTATGACAACTATTCAAAACTAAATATTAGTTAAATTATAAAAATTCATATTTATTTATATAACTATTTTCATTTTGTACACAACTTTAAATGAGTTAAATATGTTCTTATTTTTAAAATTGTAAGTGAAATTGAAATTTATTCATGTTCTAAATTTTTATATATTATGAACCTTGTAACGTCCCATAGAGAATAAATTCTATAAATGAAATGTCACACAAAATATAATATAACAGAGCAACACCAAGAGGTACACATGTATAAACCATTACAGTTATCTAGAATGTATTAGAAGAGAAACCTAAGGCACACTACGATACCATTAAAAAAAACAAAAAGTAATAGTTTGACAGTTGATCAAAAGCTTGTTCCTAGAGCAAGATATTACATAGGCAACAGTACCTATAGAGGTTACTTGAAGGAAAAAAGATCCAACCCAAGCCTGGATATACTGCAGAATTTCCATCACCCTGGTGATAACTAGGGGTTTCCACATCTGCTCACATCAATAAACTGATGATCATTGCAAAAGGAAAAACCACATCCAAAACACACAATCAAACAGAAAAGGTAAGCTAGAGTATAAATCATTTTAACATGTTATGGCACACAAATACTTAAAACATATCGTAAACATGCAACAAGATAGGCAAAAAATTATGTGATAGCAAACAAGTAAGACTCTAAGACTCAATTATCTCGATACATATAATCTGTCGGATTCACTGGATGTTTGCACTTGTGGTGGCCTCTACTGCTATGCATAGCCATTGCCAATGGGTTTCACCCTACCATGCACAAGGTTAGCCTTCAAACATTTAAGGCCATTATCCTGCCAAAGACTAGGGCTTCTTGCTACTCTCACCACTTGAGTCAGTCTGCTCTACGTGAGACTAACTGACTATTTAGAGTTTTAGGATGCAATCCTTACTTGAATCCTTACCTAATTATATACACTAAGGCACCACCACGAAACCTTACTAAGAGGTTCGTGGAATTACGTCCATCACATAAGGCACCACCATGAGATCTCACCAAAAGATTCATGAAATTACATCCATCACATATGGCACCACCATGAGATCTCACCAAGAGGTTCATGGAATTACGTCAAACTCATACCATAGCCATGTTTCACCAACCATAGATTTATCATGCATACCAATCTCATGCCAATATACAACCAACCACCCAATCATGTTTCATACGCATATTCATACCAAGCTCATCAATTCCAGCCCATAAATCATTTAATACATGCATATTCACACATTTCATCCTTTAAATAGGGTAATCCAATCAATCATGTGACCATCAACCAAAAACAGAGAAGAAAATAGTACTTGAGCACATCCCTGCACAATTCTCGTTCAGGTTGGAAGCACTCGCTCAGGCGAGAGAGGTTCTCTCCCTCAGGCGAGCTCCTTTCGCCTAGGCGAGAGCTCGAGCAGTGGAACAATGAGTTTTTGCATTTTCTCGCTTAGACAAGACCTCATCGCCTGAGAGAGATGAGTTATCGCTCAAAACAGGAGCTCATCGCTTGAGCGACAACGCGAACTAAAACCTGGGAGGGTTTCTGGTACTCTCGCTTAGGCGAGACCTGCTCGTTTGGGCGAGAATATCAGGTTTCTCCATTGTTCGTGCAGACAAGCCAAGAAAACTAGACAAGGCCACATCCAGTTCAATCTCATGCAAGCATAAACGTCAATCAAGCATTTTAATCATGAAACAGAAGCCAAACAACAACATATTGCAAAAATGTGAAAAATCCTAGCTTCCCTTACCTAGAAAATGCTAGCAAAACTGCACAAACAATCGAAAAGAGCACCACTGAACGTGGCAACTTGCAAAACCGGGAGTAGAGTTCGATTACCCAACGGAGGAACTAGCTCAAACCCTAGTAGAGCTCTGAAAAGAGAGAAGAAGGAGGTTGAGAAAGGGGTTTTTTGCAAAGTGAATGCATAATGAAAGGAAGCAAATGGCTGTAAGGGGTCTTGGGTACCCTATGGGCCGACCTTAGGCCCAACAGATAAGGTCAGACCCTTAAACATTCAGAGCAAAAAGAGTGGGTCTTACAAACCTCAAACTTTAAAAATGAATGGCATATACTTCTTTTAAGCCAACAACATTAACTTTTTTTGTATGTGTTAAACGATATTTCAAATTCACCTATGAGATGAAATATGATAAATTGTGTAAACAACTCAAATATGAACCTAAAAAAAAGTTAACAATTAACGTCTTTGAGTAATAATAAGGACTATATCCTTTAATTTTTTTAAAGTTTGAGGACAAAAATATATCAACGTTTGAGATATAGACGAATCCCAATTTCGATGTAAAGACTAAAAATATATTTAACTCATTTTAAATTTATAATTAATATCTTCATAAATATTTAAATTTATTGTTATTTAATTTGATATTATAATAAGTAATATAATTTAAATTTATATATCCTACTAATCATAAATATAAATATATGAGGTGATATATTAAATAAAAAATTACAATATATATTATCATCTACACTATTGCATAAAAGAGATTTTCAAGTGTGCACATCTGGTTTTTATTTTTATCTTTTAAATAATTGTTTTTTAAATTAAAATAATTATTTTACCTTTTAAGTACCATTTTTTTTTATAATTTACCATTTTTATATTAAAATAACTATTTATAATTAAATTATAAGAATTATTTATATTTTCTTTTATAATTATAGTAATAATATATGTGACATCGAATTTAATAGAATAATTCTAATAAATAAAGCACCACATAATTATAAATAATTATAGCACATGAGATGAAGTATAAAGGATTAATTATTACAATTATCCCACATATACTGAAAAAAATGAAATACGACTTAAACATAAATAGTTGAACATGAAATCGTTTCCAAAGCAAGGAATTACAATTAAAAAGGAAATGTTCTTCAAAATAGACTCAATAATGAGTCAGATCCAAGGCAGAGCTAAACTACACTACAACGTCTCCAACACCATGGTGATCATCAGGGGTTTCCATATCTCCTCACACCAAATATTTGGTGATCATTGTAAAAAAGGAAAACCAAACAGAAAAACAGACACAAAAAGAAGGATAAACTAGAGTAAAATAAAATAACTTTCATCATATATATATATATATGTATATATATATATATATATATATATATATATATATA
>Ga0209589_1000634_pt1 | contig 51030 bp, 24 predicted proteins | sample CowpeawhiteBW_FD_187525 | JGI IMG/M metagenome (GOLD analysis project Ga0209589, IMG submission 187525) | Root nodule microbial communities of legume samples collected from California USA - Cow pea white BW (SPAdes) (version 2) | ecosystem: Host-associated > Plants > Roots > Nodule | place: USA...
AAAAAAGTTTTTTTTTTTTTTTTTTCATTTCGGCTTCAATAGATTTTCCCCTACCCAGTCCAAGTCTTCCACAAATCTAAAGCAAAGTAAACAGACCACACACTAAGTCACACCCTCTGATAATCAAAGAGACTTGTGGAAGAAATTAGTCAGTTTTTAGTCATAAAATAGTAATCACTTTGATCAAACACAACCAGTAAAGTATAACCCCAAACAAAATTTAACAACACAAAGGAATTATTAAGGATAAAGGTGATCAATATTTGTATTCCAAGACCAGAAATAATTTCATTACTATATACTAAATCTATCCCAGCAAAGAGCACACAACAGATAAACTGATTCAAAACAAGAAGCTAAATCAAAAAAGAAGGCCATGTATCCATCTGCCACAAACATTGTTTATGCAAGAAAAAAAAACAGTGCCAAGCATAGAAGGAGTCTCATTCACAAGCTAAAAACAGAGCCAGCAGAGAACAAAATTAGTACCTCCATAACCATAGCCACAGCTTATCCATAAGCTGAAGAGAAAGACCAAGCCCCACAAAACAAAGACTAACGAAAGAGAAATTTTATACAGATAGTTCCTCCCACTTGTGGCCTTTTTCTCCACAGCCCTTCTTTCCAGAAGAGCTTTTCGTGATCTCTGCATCGCACATCAACCCAATTCACTGCAACGCCCCTGCAACAATATGCAACACATCTTGTTTCCTCATTCAGGGCTCAAAAAGATGCAAAAGCAAGAAAAGGGTATGAAATGTATCAATTAACTTTTGAGTTCAGCAAAGTGCCAAACATAAAACATGTGATGGATCACAGCAATTGAAGAGAACACAGACATGGAGTGAGATACAAGTCGAAGTTTCTTACAATTTGAAAGGTGAATGCAGTAAAATACAAATATCCCCCCACTCCGACCAACAAAAAGAGGAAAAGTTCAATTGTAAGCAAAGCCCCCATTACATGGAATGAAAATTTCCAATCAATATCTCAAATCCATCCATCTTCGTAGTAAAGCAAAAGAAAACCCTCTTATAGGAAAAGCAATAACGTGCCACCAAAAGCGAACATGACAAGACTCCACTCCAAATCCAATCAGCAAAACCAAGACTCATCACAGAAAATTGACCCCAATTCAAAACTTTTTCTTTCTATTAGAAAAAAGTGGTAGAACGAAGAGACACACCCAATACTGATAAACTGATAGGTTCAATTCAATGGCATGCTGAGATTATCACCAAGAGAATTACCACCTAAGCCTAATTCATAAGCAGTTTCACCCAATCACAATCACTCAGATAACCCCATTAGATACAGTAGCTAGGAGATCTCCTTGAGATAGATTTTCAGATTGGTGAATCACAACAAGCACTACTTCAAGCTCAAACAAAAACAAGAAACACACTCACTAGTCATCATTACTATAGTCTAAAACTGTACTGAGAAGGTTCATATCAAGAACAGAACAGGCATGAAATCCAAAAGGGTGATGAAATCAAGCTAGAATTGGATGTGAAACACAAGAAATCAGATGTGGGATCCAAATCACAAATTATGCATAGAATATGTAGAATTGAATGATGAAGTTTGACCTTTGGGATTGAGAAGCAGTGAACTTGGGTGTGGGGAAAGTGTTGTTCTAGCAATTGGGAATCATTGAGAATGGTGAGTGAAGGAAATGGGATTTGTAGGAGAAGGAACACAACGCGTGGAAACTGCATCCAGGTTGTCTTGTCTTGTCCACTCCTTTTGAATTCAAAACCATTCTCTCTCTCTCTTTTGCTTTCAATGGTAACAACAAAAATCTTACTTACATAACTATAACTAAATGGAAAAAAAATTACTTCATGTTTTTTCTTTCTAATTTGATGAGAAGTGGTTTACTCATTCAATTTGATAATAATTAATTATTGGATTAAGTTAAAAAATATAATTTTGACTTTCACACTTCCATGAACATAAAAACCTTCTTTATTATTCAATGATAACTATAGATAATAATTAAATTAGTTTTGAACATTGATATTATTCCTAATTAATTAATATATATAACTTTTTCTATAATTATAATTTTACTCTTTTTTTTTTGTCTGATTTTAAGTTCTACATTAGTCTGGAACATGATAGATAATAAGAGAATGGGTGTTAAACGTCCAGTTATATTGAATTATTTGATTCATAAAAATAAAATTAATTGACTTTGAAGATCAAATTCACCGTTGTGGATTATTCATTGATGACTGTTAAAGTAAAAATTTAAATATTTTTGCTTAATAAAATTAATGACCAAAGACGAAGGTAATGATTTACCCTAATAATACTTCATCATTCTACTTTATTTATTATTATACCACAAAAAGAAACCTCTTATCTAGTTATTACTTTAAATTTAATCTGTGATTATTCTCGGTAATGTAAGATGCTTTTTCATTTGAAATTTGAGAAAAAAAATAATGTAGTGTATCTATATTTATTATCATCTCACGTAATTCAAAAAATATTTTTAAATATAAATTTATTTTTAGAGTAAAATCATAAACTAAGACAAGCAAACAAAAACATTCATCTGGTTTATAATGTACCGAATATAACTGAAAATAAATTCATACTAATTACTTTATTCGTGTTTACTTCATCTTTTTCTACATACTCACTCAATATATTTGAATTTTAAATCATGCAAGAAAATAATATTAAGGTCAATTATTACATTTAAAATACTATTTGTTTAAGAACTCAATAACTTTATTGTGAATTAGTTAATGAGAAAAAAGTTAAAGTACTTTTATTTAAGAATTTAATGACTTTGTTACGATTTTATTATCATCCATAGTTTAGTAGGAAAAGAATATATGTATAAACTATACGAGACTTTTGAGATTATCAAAAAAAAATTAATTCAAAAATTTTGAAACTCTCGAATCTTTTTAATTTTTAACATAATTTCTAGTTCTTATGTATTTCAATTTTTATCTTTGCATTTCATAAACTTGTTAGATTTTTTAAATTTCTTTTCATGTTATAAATAACTTTTTTTTTAAATTGTATTCATTTGTTTTATGACATATGTTAAGGTAAGAATGAAAAAAAGTTTGTTGGTGTGTTATAGAAATATATTGAGTTGGATAATTTGATGAACCAAATAATAGTTTGGTTGGATTTGGAGAAATAGATTCCATGTTCCTTTTAATGTTGTCATCTTCTGAACTTTTGTTTGTCCATATAAAACTCATCCCATCCACTAATCAATTTAAATTAATAATCTCCATTATTTCAATTTCCACAACGAACTCTCACTTCAGATTTTCTTTTCGTCTCAATGGAAATGTGTGATATTTTAAAAACATTTACCATATTTTATTATTTTTCAAAAAAAAAAACATTAAATAGATTAGAAAAAATGAACATAACCAATTTATATCATTAATAATTTCAAAACTAAATATTGATTTTAAATTAAAACTTCAAGTTATTTTAGAGCAACAAAAATAGTATTGAAACTTTAATTTATGTTTTAGTCATTTTAATATTAGGTATACGGATTGTTTCACCATAAAGTTAAACTAAAAGGAGTGTCAGCTCAACTCGAATCACTTTTTTGATAAATTATAAATAATGAATTTACTTAATTTACTTTTTATAATAATGAAAACAAAGTATTAAATTAACTCTAGAAATATTATTATAAAGATAATAGTTAAAGATTAAAGTATTAACCTATAACTTGACAAATAAATTAATTAAATATTCAAACTATTTAAATATTATTGAGCAACATTATAGTATTTAAAAATATAAAATTATGAACATGTATAATTAAAAGTAGTAAGTAATTATAGCAAAATATTTAAAAAATTATATTAAAAAAATGTTGGTTGATTAAGTGAGTCAATCTATCTTGAATTCGACTCGAACTCGTTTAACTTATGGATTAAATGAGTCAGACTTAATTCAATTCACTTTTGAAAAAACTAAATTTTTCTCGACCTAACCCGACTTGAAACCGTAGTAGCCGGGTCAACTCACGAATTTGAACCCAATTTGACATCTTTATTGAATATGAATGTACTACAAACAATATATGAATTATAAATGATTGATTTCAAGTAGAATATAATCCATATTATATGTTAGATGAATAATGAAATGGAAACAGAGAAAAATATTTAAATATATTATAATAAAACCAATACCACCGATCTGGTAGTTAACAATCATACTTGGAAACTATATAAATTACACATTCTGAGCCTGTGATTTTCGTTTTCAAAATTATAAGAAAAAGTAAAGTTGCCAGCACAAACATTGGGAAGACATTGAAAAGTAAGAGTATGATAGGACATTATGATATACAAGAAGAAGCTGCTGAAAAGCTTCATAAAATCCAAGTTCCACCACACGTAATAGATACAACATACGTACGTACATGATTCACACAAGAGGATTTCTTTAGTATTAAACAATTATTATTGTATTTCACACTACTTTCAACCATGATATCTGTCAATCCCTTCATCTCAAGCTCATCACAGGCCTCAGAGTAACACTTGAAGCTGGCAGAGATGGTGGTCGCACTATTGGAACACGTCTCACCACTGAAAATGCTTCATTAAGACGTGCTACACGACCCATCAGCTGAGACACCTTCTGAAAAAATTGTTTTGAGACACCCACAAAATTTAATATATCACCACATAGACAAGTGCCAACAAAACCATCATATGCATGCAGGTTTGTATGGATGCATGGATGCATTACCACTGCTCAACAACATGGAATCATAATATTTGAAGTCATGATTTTTTAATTTCCACAAGCTTTTAAGGGTATGATGCTAATAAGCTCCTGTTCTGTCCAGTGATTAGTACATCTATGCACATCTCAAGGCCACATGTTGACTACTTGTTTGCATAAGGTACCCTTTATTATTATATACTACTTCCAACAAATGACACATTTATTTGATACAAATTAGCATTGGAGACAAAATGAATAAAGTGGAACTTGGGGAAAGAACAGACAACCTCAAAATTGAAAAAAAAATAAAAAATCTAGGTACAACGGAAATAAAAGTTATCTCCACAAGGTGAGTTAGGCTAAATATTACATGGACGACACTACTTTATTCAGACAAAAACAAGTTGTCGCTAAAAACTTATAGACGAGGGTTTCCTAAGTCTTCCACTACCTCAATTGATTGGCTATCATTCGCCTGATGAACTCCACTGAACCAAGAGCCTACATTGGCTTCTCCTCACATCGTCATAAAAATTCTAGATACTAGAGGGGAGAACAAAAACTCCAGAATGTGGAAAAGCTAAAACGCCATAGAGAATCCATAGACAATACTGTACTCCATAACATGTTGAAGGGTAAACCTTAAAGATGAGATAAGTCTGCTCCTCCAACTAAATGTGCCAAAGGAAAACACAATCTCGATCTAATCATGTTCCGATTCATAAAATTCAGTTGCTACCACAAGAAATTCCAGCATAATGCATAATTCATTCTCTCTCGCCATTTGATCAGCATTAAAGTCAATAGCACAAAACACAAACCAGGTTGTAGAATTTACAATTAATTTTCTTACGGATACCAGCAGCCAATTTGAGATGAGCATATATTGTCATTATGTTACATTTAATAACAATCATCAGCAAACACTATTGAGTCAACATACAATTTATTCCCAGAAAATATGTTATTTGGATTGTATTTATCCTTAAAAGTCCCTGCATATATGCAAAGCAATCTCCGAAACTGCCAAATCAAGTACAAGACAAAACATTGGAGTAATCAAAGTAACCATGTCGAGTAACATATTCAGGAATCAAATTACACGTGTACCCATGACTATTCAACAATTTAACTATAAGCATGCTTAGTCGCCACAGTCAATCCCAACCAATTTATAACAGCTAATCAATGCATGTTTAGGAAAAATTAACACTCAAATTTAACGAATATATCCCTAAAGACAAGCAAGCAATTATCTCTTGAAAATAATCCAAACCAAACACACTTGCTAATTTTGTAAAAGTCACAGCTTATTATTTCAAAAGACAAATAATTTGAGACAGTCAAACACCGGATACGAGTTAGACCAACTCCTATAGGTATCAAAACGGGTTACACTAATTTGGTTGACCCAAGCACACCTAAAAAAATATAGGTCTTCGGCTTTGGATTTTGATCCTGAACTAAACGTAGGCTTTTTTAGTATGATTTGATTATTAGGACGTAAACAACAAAGTCTATTTGGTCGACTAGCCCCATTTTGCCACCCAACCTAAACTTTCATTCATTAGACAATCACACATGTTATGGAAAATGCTTAATTTTCAAAAATCTCTCTCACAATTCAAAAAAAACAACAATTGTCTTTAAAACAAGGCTTTCTATGTATGTATGTATGAATATGAAGGGAGCAAGGACCTTATCATCGAGAGCGAGGTTGAGCTTCAAGGTCTGAGTCTTGCGCTTCATTCTGTACAACCTCCTACCAAGGAAGAGGAGTCCGAGAAAAGTAGCAGCAGCAGCCACAGAGAGAGACCAGACAGGGAGAGGCAGAGGCAGAGGGTTCACCCAACACCTCAACACTTCAAACGGAACCTTCCACCACACCAATCTCTTCTCCTCCCCCTCCTCTTTCACTTCCTCTTCTTCTCGAATCTCTTCTTGCTCTTCCTCCGCCTTCAAACTCTCCACCACCGCAGGCTCGGCCTCGGGCACCGTCACCGCGGTGGCCGTGTCGGAATCGGAATCTGCAGTCCACGGAGCGGTGGTATTGGAAAAAATCTGATTGGCAACATAGGAATCATCGAAGTTGCGATCGACATCGGAATTGGAAGTGGAATTGGAATTGGAATTGGAATTGGAATCGGAATTGGAATTGGGATGATGATCTTCAGGGAGGAGGGCGAAGTGGTCGTGGTGGATGGCGCTGAGCGTAGGCGCGGCGAATAGGACGGGAACGTCGTCGTTTGGGTGGAGAAACTCCCAGTCTTCAACTTCGGTGGTTTCCATTTCAAACCAAACCCAAAGGGAAAGAAAAGAATTAAAGGAATGAAGTTAACCCTAGCTTTCGATTTGGGCAACTACTATAACATATATATAATAACTCACAGTTACACTTACAGTTACGGTTACACTACACGCCAACACTGTTTTACTCTTTCCTTTTACTAAACTACTTTCGGTCATGAACACCGTTTTGTTGGACAGAACAACGTTTGTTTTTTTATTTTTTTCTGTTCAGATTTAAAAAAATATGCATTTATAAACATCTAACCTATGAATGTAAAAAAATATGTGTTCACGAATAAAACTCACAAAGAATGAGAAATAGATATTAAGCGGATATGGATATTTTTAATATCTACATATTAATAAAATCGGTACGAAATTACAATATTTATATCCATGAATACCCTAAACTTTAATTCAAAAAAGAATACCTTCTTATAATCAAATTTTTAAACATTCGTCTTTCGATTTTGATAGTTTACTTTAACTATTTGTTTGGACGACCGGTTGATTTTCTATTTGAGGTAAGATGATGTATTTAGATGAGAAGAATAAAAGGAGATTAGAAGAGAGAGATTTTAAAAAGATATTTTAAATAAGTAAAATAGTAAAATTTAAAATTTATTGTGAAAGGAAATAAATTAAAATTATTTGTGAAATCTTTTATTGATAAGAATAAAATAAAGTTGGGACTCGACCATCTATCAATGAAAACTAATTCAGTTAAATTTTAACGAATACCGACTTAGCCAAAATTTAATTTGGACTGATTCAGTAAAATTTGTCCAAATACGTGAATAGAACTAAATCCACCAAACTTGACTATCCAAAATTTGAATCGAAATAATTTCTTAAAAAAGAATTCAATTATTTTATTTAAATAAAAAATTTAAAATACAAGATATTGCGATCATTCTATCCAAATAAATCATTTAGAAACCGAAATTCAATTATAAAAAATTCAAATACAATATTTCGTCCCAACACAAGGATTTTATAAATGTACTCTGTATTATAAATATTTAAAATCTCGAAATAGTGATAAGAAAAGAATTAAGAAATGAAATTAACCCTAGCTTTCGATTTGGACAACTACTGTATACATATATATAATTATATAGAACAATGATACTTTAACCCACTTTTTTTGACCTATTTTTAATCCATCACTTCAATCACCATTAGATCATACATCACATCGCCAAAAAGAATAAAAAAAGATGATCTAATAGTGATTAAAACAATGAATTAAAAGTGGGTCAAAAAAAGTAGGTTAAAATATATTTTTCAATTATATAATAACATATACACAGTTACACTTACAGTTACAGTTACGCGCCAACACCGTCTCACTCTTTCGTTTTACTCAACTGGTTTCGGTCTTCGACACCGTTTTGCGGATAGAACACCGTTTGTTTATAAATATCTAACTGCATGATTTTAAACTCAATTTTTAATAAACAAATTATAAATTTTCAACTTTCAAATGAATTAGAAAAAAGGAATAAACAAATATTTTCATTTTTCCTGAGGTTTCAACGTTTCAGTCTTACTTTTCCAATATATTTTAATATTTTGAACCTTCGGTCTTTGGTTTATTGTTTAAAAATGCATAAAAGTCCTTTTTTTTTCTTTGAACCCTAAATTTCTATTGGGATATGCAGGTCTTCTGAAAATGTTTAATTTTTAAAAATAGTTATTATTTTATATTAGGATAAAGTATTTTAAATATTTAATATTTAATATTCTACTATATTTTGTCAAATATATATATATATATATATATATATATATATAAGTTATATTAATAAAATACAATATATTTTTTCGTATAATATATTATATATATTTTTCATATATCTTATATCTTTTATATTTTTCAATATCTTAAAGATCCTACTAAGTGAGAACAACTTTTTAGTGTATAATTATCTTCAGTTTTTCTTAACAATGAGAATGCTCTTATTAATCACACCAATTTAAGTTTCCAATCAATTTCAATCTATAACAATGATAAATGTAGTTATTTAAAATGCGTATTTTACACATTTTTAATAATTATAGAGTAAACTATTCTAACATTTTTAATAACTATTAATTACCCTAACATTGATTACATTAATTTCTTCTTATTATTCTATAAGAATTTTAGCTTATAACAAAACATTTTTTAATGCTCAAATATTACTTGTTTTATTCAAAGATGTCTATCGTGTACAACGGTTTTTTTTTTTCTTGCACTCAATATAAAAGTCACAATAGTTTCGTATGAAAAGCTTTTATGTAATTCTTATAGTACTAGTTCATGTTTTCTATAATAATATCATGTTTTCTATAATAAAATAAAATCAAAATATACCTCCTAAAAAAGAAAAAAAATTCGATAAAACAAATTATGAAAACATTAAATTACATTATTCTTTTCCTTTATATCGTTAAACTAAAATTATCACATAACCATTCAAATTGTTTAAGTATACTAAAAAAATTACAATATTTAAATTATTTATCTCAATATTCAATTGTCAATGATAATTATATTAACGTTTAAGAATATACTTAGAATTCATAATTCTCCGTAATTAAGATCTATTATTTGAAATTTTGTACTTTCATTTTCTAAAAGAATTTTTGTCAAACCAACATTATTTTTATGATGTGATTTTTTGTGTGTGTCAATAGTCATGTGATTACTTAATAATGATTGTTTATGTATAAAGATAATAATATAAATGGAAGAAAAGTTTAAATATTAAAATTTAAAAACGTTTTTATTCAGAAAGAAAATATTTACGATAAAAAATTACAATTAAATTCGTAAAAATTACGAAGACTGCATTTTTAATTAAAATCTGGTAGGAAAAATATAAAAAGCTTTTCTTATTTACACCATAAAAATGTTTCACTGTGCAAAAAAAAAAAAGTGAAAAAAAAAATAGTATCTTTAGGGTAGTCAAGTGCAGACAAACAAGCACCGCACTCCAGCGACACCCTGCGAGGACCACACTGGTTTATCATAATTTTTATTCGAAGTTGAGTTTGTTTTCTTCATATTTCGATGCTGAACTTCCCCATTTTATCAATTTCTCTTATGGCGTTGGGTTTTGTTTTTAATTTGTTTGGGTTTCCACTTTTCAAGAATCGGTCATGTTGATTAATTTTGTCTGTTCTTTCTATTGTTTAATCCATGATTTGAACAATTGGGTAAGATCACAGCTTTATGATATTGGTGAGCTCATTGTGTTTTTGCACTCTGCATTTCTAATTCTGGGTTTTGTGAAATAGTATTCAGGATTTGTGTGATGTATATTTCAGGAACATTGACTAGCTTGACTCAATTTGTGATTCAAAATGGTTTACTGTTGATGGCAAAGAAGGGTTTTTGAAAAGATGCCCCCATTCTCCTTGTTTTCTTTTTAACCTTCCTCTTACTTTCCATTCAGTGTGGTAATGTATTCCTTCTGCTGAGGAAAGAAAATGCACCTCACTGATTTGACTTTTTGTGGGAATATCTTAATAAACTTTGTTTAAATCACTTCAGCTTTGAGTATGGCCATGATCAGTTTTTGTTCGCTAGTTAAAAATTTATTGGTTTGTTGAAGACAAAAGCGCAAACTTTGTGTTTATATCAATGTGTTGAACTTGACAGGGTTTATAGTGTGTTGTTATGCAACATGGAATCTCAATTAGTAGACCAAAATGATGCTATGGAAGTTTCTGGGGATGTGGATTTAAGTACATATGAAGTTCAGGTAGATCAAGAAACATATGAAGGTATGCTATTATGATCACATGATTTTGATATGGAATTCTGAACGAAGAAAAATGATGCAGGTCTTAAATATAAAGCCCTGCATCCTGTTTATATATCATGGTTTCTGCATCATCTAACAATTGGTTTAGAAGGTTTCCAACTTTTAAGGTAGTAAACCTGAGTTCTTGCACCCTTCTCCTTAGAGAGGGCACAAGTCACCAGTTTAATAAAATAATGCATCTAGTGTCCATTCCTTAATATCTATCTTACTAACTCCAATAATATTATTTGATTGTGGTATTTTCAAACATAGTTTCCACTTTTCAAATATTGGTACTTAACATAAAAAAGTCTAAAAGGTATAAAGTATGTGTGTGGTATGAAGTTTAAGAGGGAGAAAGAAACAGAAAGACAGAGAAAGAAGAAGGGGAAAACGGAATAGGGAAGTTTCAGGGAAAGTGGATAGAACAGAAAGATCAAGAAATATGTGCACTGCACTTCTGTTAACATTCAATCTAGATTCAGCTATCTAAAATACAAAGTAACGTACCTTTTTTATTGGCAGCTGCCAAACAGCTATGAACTAATAGTAGCTGACTAGTTAACTAAATAACATCCTTGTCTTATGTTTATATTCACATATCACTATGATATGCGGAAAATAAATTAATACACATGAACCAGAGAGTTTGTATCAGCAATTACCTACCCTTTGAACCCCACTTTACAATATAGTGTTGGAGTTAAATTCTGTGCATTCAATAGAGTTAAATTCCACTTTACAATATCAGCCATGGAGTTAATTATTCGATATCATAGCTTAATCTTACAGCATGCAACCCCTCCCAAATGCCTTAAATTCTGTGCATTACTTTAGTGGTTCATTTATGATGCATTTTTATGCCTTTTTGCCATATCCTCCTCCCTAAACAAAAAAATATTCTGAGCAAATACCCTTTCATAACCTCATTCAAGGATCAAACGCTGAAAAATCTTTTGTTACTCTGTCTGAAATAAACATTTCACTGAGATATACATTGCAAGGGATTCACATGGTTTGCAGTGATTCCTTGGATGGTATCCTTCCACTGGACTCCTTTATTTTTTTGTTCACTTTTTATTGGGAGTTAAACAATGAAAGAAGTAAGATAAAATTTTTCGTATGCATTCATATTACTGTTAAGGGTCCTATATAGGGAGAATTGAGTCAAATCTCAGATGACGTATAGGCCTTCTAATTATCTATAGAATTCTTAATTTCTTCTCTGCAATTTAATGACTTGAATTTGAACTTCTTTCTTGACATTCCATTCTTAGTTAACAATAGAAGAGTTATCTCCTGCACTATTTATTCTCATTATGAGAAAATATTTCGATGGGTTTCAGAGATTTATTTTTGTGACAGTGGATCCAAATGAGGGGTGTAGAGTACTAGAGAGTTCTTCTGGGGGAGAGTTGGGTATCTGTGATGATGATCATGCTATTCAGGAACCATATGAAGGCATGGAGTTTGAATCTGAAGATGCTGCTAAGATATTCTACGACGAATATGCACGACGTGTTGGATTTGTCATGCGTGTGATGTCATGTAGACGCTCAGAGAGGGATGGTAGGATTCTTGCCCGCAGGCTTGGGTGCAACAAAGAGGGTTATTGTGTCAGCATCCGAGGGAAATTTTCATCAGTTCGTAAACCTAGGGCCAGCACAAGGGAAGGGTGTAAGGCAATGATTCATATCAAATATGAGAAATCTGGAAAATGGGTGATAACAAAGTTTGTGAAGGATCATAATCATCCATTAGTAGTCTCTCCTCGTGAAGCACGCCAAACAATGGTAGGTTCATATTTCTTATCTATTTATGTACGAATATGAATTCTCGGTTGGATTTTTATGTATTGTTCTTCTTCCATGCTTTTAAAATACACTGATGGATACTGGTTTTAATATTTTAAAATATGTTAAAATAATTTTTAAAGTACCAACATTAGTGCATTGTTAATGCTTTGAAAACACTAAAAAATCCGGTAGACAATCTGGACTCTTTCGTGTACTATGTTGTTGATATATGCATTACTAATTTGCTATTGCTCTGATCATTAGTCTTATCTTATGCAGCATTCCTTTCTTATTTCTCTATATTTTGTATAGCAACACTGTTTTCTGAATTCAAAATGATGTTTTCTATCATTAGGTTAACATCTTTTGTTGCTTTCTGGATTTAGGATGAGAAGGATAAGAAAATTCAGGAATTAACAGCAGAGCTTCGGCATAAAAAACGGTTGTGTGCAACATATCAAGAACAACTTACTTCCTTTATGAAGGTTGTTGAAGAGCACAATGAAAAGCTATCTACGAAAATTCATCTTGTAGTTAATAATCTCAAAGAATTTGAATCCATAGACGAGGTTTTGCACCAAACAGCCGCGAATCACGTGAGTGGTTAAGCTCTTACTATTTAGCTTTTACCTATTTTATCGTAATATATCTATACTCTTTGAGAAACAATTTTCTCTCTCATCTAAGTATCTGATGAAGTTCTTGTTAAGGTTTTTTCCTTGGTCTAAAGCTGTGTTCATTTATCCAAGCATTAGCTGATGATGTCTATAGTTGGAAGTCGATTTCTATTTCACTACACTGAATGATGTGTTGGTTTAATGGAAGTAGATTTCTTTTTCTATATGCATATGTGCAAACTAGGCCCCTTCACTTAAAGTATACAATTTTGGTTATGTATTTTGAAGATTTGCATCTTAAAAAGATAAAAAAACTTCTGTACATTTAGATTGTAAACTGCATAATTCTGCTATTTTCCTTCTCCTTCTGCATCCAATTTTATGGTTAGACCTGTAATTTGAATCATTAACCGATTGGATTGCTTTAAGGTTATGATGTCAAACATTTGTAAAATTGTAATGGCTATTGTTTTAGTTTCTGTTTTATATATGACATGAGATCCATGTTGATTGTAATCTTCATTAGGGTTCATATGTTGTGCATAATGCAGGTTGTAGTTGATCATTAAAATGTTTTGTCATGTTCAAAGAATGATCCTTCAATCCATCATGAACTGCACACTCTGATTCAATGAATACTTTGGTAAGGTCAGTGTTGCCACGGAGAAGACCACCATATCTGTAAACTGTGAAATTTTATACCTTGTCACAGTGCCTTGAAATTTTGTGACATTTTACCTTGTAATCTTTGTATACCTTTTGTTATCCCCTCATATTACACAAGAAAATGTAAACAATAATACTGTGAAGTATTAAGTTTGGAACTATTGTAACATAATAGTGTTGTTGATAGGACAAATGTGTTGAGATGCTTTTATGTTAATTAATCCATTTTTTTAGGAACTTTTTAATAATAATAATAATAAATTTGAAGTATTTTGAGACCCTCTAATTTGGAAATATAAAGCATTGAAGTTATGATTTCTTTTTATATATTTAGTATTATTTAAATTTTCCTAAGATCAGTTACTAATATCAACTATCAACTTTGTTTAATATAATGTGGATGATTATATCACTCATGATATCTGTAATCTATATCTGCAATATAAGGAATTCTTAACATTTCACTCTTTAATTTTTATGAATATTCTTTTAAATTCAATTAACTAACAATCATAAAAAAAAATATCTACAAGAAAATTAAAAAAATAAATTACTTTTATTTTATTTTTTTAATTTTTTTTTTGTAATTTACAATATATTAAATTAGTAAATAACACCATAGCAATAATAATGATTGAAATTAAATCTTTGTAAAACTAAACATGATTCAATAACAAATTACAAATAATAAAAATACATTAAAATATAAAACAATAATAACTATTAAAATTTAACTTTTATAAAGTTAAACATAATTCAATAAATATTAAAAATTCTACATAGATTTTATTACAATCAAATTCATAATAAATGCTCAAAATTTAAAATATTCTGCATAGATTTCATGACAATCAAATTCATAATAAATGTTCAACGTAATAATAACTGTTGCATGTGACGTCAATTATCTAGTGGCAAAGATTATGTGAACTAGGTTAGAATTGAATTATGGCGTTTAGATGATTATACTCTTAAATAAAGAGTTGCATCCTGACTATTGACTATAGTTTTTGATATAATGATAAGTGTTTAATTCTAACAATTGTGTATTTAGAACCAAGATCACGGAGGAAATCTTAATATGTAATCCAAATATTAAAATTAAATAAAATTATAATAATTATTTAAATTAAAAGTAAATCTATTATATAATACCGTAATAAAAAACATATGTGTAATGAAAATATTGAAATTAAATAGTTATTGAAATAAAAAAAAAAATCAACTATATAAAACTATAATAAAAAAGTAGTTAATTTTAATTTTAATATTGAAATAAATAAAATAAAAGTACAAGTAACAAAAATAACTTTTATTATATTAAACTGTAACAAAAATATATCTATAATAATAATAATAATTTTGAAATTAAATATAACTGTAATAATTATTAAAATTAAAAATATATTTACTATATCAAATTATAATAAACATAATTAATTGAATTTTTAATATTAAAATTGATCTATGAGAATAACTTACTTAGTCTGTGTATGTCCACGGCGTAAGTTAGCCTTCAATGTCTAGCCAAGCCCACACGCAGTTCCTCGAAAAATGGCTAACCATTTGCTCCGGCACAACCACCACGGCCACCGCCAATTCCACCGCTAAAACCACCGTACGAGCCATCGTCCAAGCATGGACCACTCTCCGCGACTCTCTTCAATCCCCTTCAGCCTTAGATCCCCAACAATTGCACCAAAGCCTTCAAACCCTAATCAATTCCCAGTCCTCTCTCCACGTGGCAGAACCCCAAGCCAAGCTCCTCCTCACCCTTCTGCAATCCCCCACCTCACGCCGCTCCTTTCCCCTCCTCCTCACACTCCTTTACGTCTGGGTTCGAAAATCCCCCAACCCCAATCCCACAATCGTTGATTCCGCACTCACAATTCTCTCTTCGAATGTCTCCGATGATGCCATCTTCCCTGAAAGTCTTCTCCTTTTGGGCGCTTTCTCCTCCTCGCACACCGTTTCTGAGAAAACCAAGACTCTTTGTTTGGACATGATGGTGAAACTGTTAGTGGGGTTGAACAAGGGTAAACTGTTTTCTGAAATGCCGCGTGTTCTTGCTGGAATTGGTTACGCTTTGTCGTCTTCAGTCACTGTTTACTGTGTGGAGATGTTGGGTTTGCTGTTTAGGATTTGGGGGAAAGGACAGGGCTGTGTTACTCATGGACTCATGGTTCTTTATATGTTTGATTGGGTTGTGGAGAATTTGATTGGTTTTGGGTATTCGGATAAGATGGGTGTTTTGGTTCGAGAAGGTTTCGGGAGGTTTGAGGAGGAACATGCTTCGTTTGCGGTTTTCATGGCCGCGGTTGGAGTGTTGCGGGCTCTGGAGAGACGAGGAGTGGGAGCTGACCTTGTTTCTGGAATGGGGGTGAAGGATTGTGTGGTCGGTAGGATTGAAGGTTTGGTTAGTGATTTGGTTTCGAGGAGGTTGAGGTTTGGTTATAGTGGTGATAATGAGGACGATGTTGAGGAAGACAGGTGTTTGCTTCGGTGTGCGTCGTTAGGATTGACTCGGACTGTAGCATTTTCGCTACATTCGTCTTTGTTTGTTTGTCTTGCTTTAGCGTTGTTAACTGAGATATTTCCATTGCCACGTTTGTATCAATCGGTGTCTGAGAAGTCGCGTGAGTCTAGTGGTGTGGAGCTTAAGGAGATCAGAGAACATTTGAATGGTGTACTATTCAAGGAAGCAGGAGCTGTGACTGGGGTGTTATGCAGTCAGTATTCTTTAGCTGATGAAGAAAGTAAGAATGTGGTTGAGAATCTTATGTGGGAATACTGCCTGGATGTCTACTCTGGACACAGGCAATTGACCGTGATGCTTAAGGGTGAGAAAGATGAGTTGCTTGAAGGTTTGGAAAAAATTGCAGAATCTGCTTTCCTTATGGTTGTGGTGTTTGCTTTGGCTGTGACAAAACACAAGCTGAACTCCAGTTTTTCTCAAGAAATACAGATGGATGTCTCGTTGAAGATACTAGTTTCATTTTCTTGCATGGAGTATTTTCGCCACGTCCGCTTGCCAGAGTATTTGGAGACCATTCGCAAGGTGGTTGCAGGTGTTAAGAATGAACATGCTTGTACTTCTTTTGTGAATTCCATGCCCTCTTATGCTGACTTGACAGACAGTCCAGGTTTGCATTTTTTAATGTGAATTGCTGTTATATTTATTTATTTATTTTATTGTCTTGCATTTATTTTGTAAGACTCTACATATCTTCTAGACCAGAAAACCAATTACATATGGTCAAAGAATGAAGTGCAAACGGCCCGCGTTTTGTTTTGCCTACGAGTCATTCCAACTTTCGTTGAATGTTTGCCCAGTCTCGTGTTTAGAAACGTCGTAGCGCCAATTATGTTCTTGTATCCTATATGAAATAAGTATATATTTGGTTTTTACACAAAATGGTTACAGCCAAATTTTCTCTCTACAGCATTTTTATGATCTATTTTGAACACTAGATTAGCTTGTTTCACCCATGCATTCAATAGTATTTTGGGGTCCCTTGTTGTATTATCATGCACAGAAAGTTGTCTTCCTTATTCAAGGATATTAGATATATGGAGCACCCAAATGATAAAGTAGCTCGAGCCTCTCATTCTGTGTTCATGACATTTATGACTATGGGGAGGGATTCTGAAAAGAATGATGAAGCGAATGACGAAGCTTCATTGAAGGAGCAGCTTGTTTTCCATTACATGCAGAGATCCTTATTGGTACTATATTATGCTAAAAAATTCTCAATCCTAAATCTGAGAATGATAATTTGGAATTCATTTTATGTTATTGTGTTATGTGAACAAAATAGGGATATCCTGGTGTTACTCCTTTTGAGGGTATGGCTTCTGGAGTTGTAGGAATGGTCCAACATCTTCCTGCTGGAAGCCCTGCCATCTTTTATTGCATTCATAGTCTCGTTGAAAAAGCCAACAAACTCTGTTCTGAAGTCTTCACTTATGAGGCTGATGCGTGGAAGAAGTGGCAAGGAGAGCCAGAACCAAGCAAGAAATTAATGGACTTGCTTTTACGCTTAGTTTTCCTCGTTGATATACATGTAAGTGGTTAACTAATCATGTGACTTTGCCACATTATTTGAAGTTAAGCCATGTGTTTTTTTTTATCAGCAAAGTTAAGCCATATAGATCTTGCAGAATAAAAAATGATACGTGTTTTTAAGTTGGGGGACCCATTATAGAGTTATCCATTAGGTACTTAAAATTGTTGTTTTGGAAATTGTGTCATTCCACATGCATTAAATATTGCCTTTAGACTTGATCATGTAAACATTTTTTGCTGCATTTTAGGTCTTGTCCGACTTGATGAAGCTGTTGGCACAGCTGATCACCAAGTTACCACGTGATGCACAGAACATTGTTTTAAATGAGTTATATTCACAAGTGGCTGATTCTGATGATGTTGTCCGCAAGCCCACACTGGTTTCATGGCTTCAGTCATTATCTTACCTTTGCACAAAGGCCACAGATCAAAATGCAACCAACCGAAAAAGTGAAAGTGGAGATAGTCTAACTTTGGCCAGTATTGCAGATCCATCAAACAGCGGAAGAATAACTGCACGACTCTAAGTAACAGATTCAGGTTTCTGTCTCTTTTTTTGTGGCACTACATGTTTTCTATGTTATTTTGTTTCCAATAGCTCTTAGTTATGTAGATCTCACCAATAGGTCTTGATACTGCATGCCTTAAATTTTGATTCAGTTTTTCACATCACATCACTTCCTGCATTTACCATTTCTCATATACAGTTCGCCATGTTTTGCTTGAGCCTATCAATTTGTTCAGAAAAGGTAATTTGAGGGTGGTAATAGTTTCTTAGAGCATTAAAAATAATTCATCCCTAAATAACTTGTTATGGGTGATTGATTGAATAAGTTTAAAAATTATGCAATACTTTAATGGGGTAGTAAGAAATTGAAATCCCACCTAAATAGGTGGAATTTTAGAAAGCCTCTGGTTTCTCTATCCACATTTCATCTCGTGCATTAGTTTGGGCGTATCTACCTGCACAGCTTTTCATCCTCAACCTCCGTAGCTTCCCAACTGAACCATTACTTTTCAACTTTTACAGAACCTCCTGATAGCAACTAATCTTGCTTACTAGAGTTCCTAGATTCCAATTTGTTTCAATTCTCCATTTTTTCCCTTTCTCTACTCGTGTGCTGATTCATTGTTACAAACTTTTGTTCTTTCCCATTTAAAATTGCTTCAATGATGTTTGGACCTTCTGGTGTCCTAGTTTTTCCTGTGATTTCAATGTCAGACCTTTACTTTATGTCCTTCAATGTGTTATGACTTTATGATTGTTTGAGCTTCAACAGATACTGCAAGAACCAGAACCAGATGCTTGTTTGATCGGCCTTCAAAGACCTGGGTCTAGGCAAGGAAAGGGACTGTTCACTGTTATAATCAATATTTAATGGTTGCCAAGGAAGAAAAAGGCCAGACACAAATCAAGATGTGAGCTAAATTAAAAGTCTGGTTTGTTTGCTGCCTTTGTCTCAATTTTCCTTCCGTGCTTTTGTTGAAAATAACTGCGTACTTGGGTACAGTTTTTTTTTTAGAGGAAAAAAATATAAATTTGAGGCATTTATTACTAACAAAACATCTAAATTAACTACTTTTCTTGATTATGATGAATTATAATTGAATCTTACAAATAGGAATGGATGGAGTAACACATATTTCATTCCTAAACCTGAGATAGTTTCAAAATAACACAAGCTTGTGATCAATTAGTGAAGTATTTGGACATAGGTGGCTGTTAAAAATGTGTAGTAAGCTCTAATTTAGGAATAATTAAATAAATAAACATCAGCATTTTGCCTTTTCGTGCAGGTTTCCGTAGCGATTAAGAAGATTTTGAATGCTACTGGTGCAAAGTCTAAACTATGAAAGCTGAAAGTGAGTACTCGTAGAAGTAGCTCCTGCGAAGCCTGATTGACTACTCCCAAAAGTGAAGCGAGACTTATAATCCTTCCCCGTGCTATGGCCATAGAGTGCCACTAAAGGACATGGTTGTAGCTGTGTGGTTATCTTGTTTACCTCTGGTAAACCTGAATGGATAATCAGATAATATCCTGGCTGATTTTTTCGATAAAAACAGTTCATTTCACCTCTTCCGGAAGAGTGTTTTGTGGCGACATTGATTTAAAATGGATGTTGTGCAGCGATTGTACTGTAGCCTCTGCTGTAGATGCTGCTGAATACTCTTTGATGTGTGTTAATAATACTGATTCAAAATGACTTTTGTTTTGTCCAATTTTGGTCTGATGTCTCTGCAGATCTGGAAATTCTGTATCCCACATACTCTGTATGTAGTACTTCCGTTTATGTGGATCATGGGTGTGTATAGAGTAATGCTAGGACAGTATTTGTACAAAATTTCATCACAGTTTGAAGTTTATATGGTTTTAGTACACGATGAACAAAGGAATAGCTTCTATTCCGGATTTTCAAAGTATAAGTTTATTTTACATTAAACAAACCTGCAAGTCCAATCAGAAGTTACAATTGAATTGCATATTGTCCATCATCATCAATTTAAACTCAAGTGATTTTGTTATCATAAGCATGGTATGACAGAAGTAAACCCTTATGAGCACCAAGTTGATCATTTAATTATTATTTTTGCATAAAAATGGTCATTTCTATGCTACATAATCATTAGTTTAAATTAGATTGTAAGTAATTCATGATTAATCCTAATAGGCTTGATTTGACATGGGTATTTGATAAAGAGAACAGAAATAGAAGAAGTAAATAGAGAAGTAGGGCGATAAAAAAATCACATTTGCACTTTCTTCAGGCGGAACGGTTATATTATAAAAGTTAAGTTATATCATATTATATTCTTTTCTTTTAAAAAAGTGTGCAAAATAATATTCTCCAATTTTAAGTATTTCATAATTTGAAAACAATTTTAATTCTCACAACTACATTTGAAAACTTCGTATAGTTCTTTTGAGCGTAAGTGTTCTCATGCGGGAGAGTTTATTATAGTAATGCAATGCAACGACACAGATAACATAATTCTATCTATTTTGACATTTTTCACATATTTGCAATGCATGAGAAAAGATGGTGGACCTCACACATGTACAGAAAACAAACCAGTCACATCAACTTCAATTCTTCTATCCAATTCCTCGCCAAAACTAAAACATGGATAATTTATAGAACCACATAAATCACTTTCTTCTATATTGTATCAACTTCGATGTCAAACTCACCATCCATTTTCTTTTATTTGCATGGTTATAGGAAATGTGTTTATGCATTTTAATCTATAATAGTGTTTTTAATCCTTCGGAAATTTTAAAATTTAATCTCCAAAATTCTAAAACCAACCATTTCCCTTCACTTATTTTAAAAAGAAACAAAAACTAATCAAGAATAACACTTTTTTGAATCCTGCTCTCTATTATTAATCACGTTTTATCCCTTTAGAACACCTTGGTAACTCAAGCTTCTGACATATCACAGTATGTCTGCATGAGGAATGTCAACAAGGCATTTTAATGAAAGGCTCCGAATAACACAACCAGAAAATTTAAAGTGCAAACAAAGCTAAGAGGCAATAGTTTTTCTTCATCAAGTTGTAGATGAAAATATAAGACATAACATTTCTGAAATAAGACATATATAACATAATCTTACATAGTTAACAACACCACTTAGCACACTGATAACACACACCAGCAAAATCAATCACAGAACAAATGAGTTCATAGAAAATCAGAAACTTGGTTCAAAGGGAACTGGTTTGACATGTAGTGCCACTTTTATGGAGGTAACAAGCCCATATGTCTCAGTCACATCTATGTCTTGTGAAGAAGGGAGCTTCCAATTGAACCAATAAAGAAGGTTGGCCAGTGTATACTCAACAACAACAAGTCCAAAGCTCATTCCTGGGCATGCCCTTCTCCCAAAACCAAATGGAATGAATTGGCCTTTCAATGGAACATGCTTATCACCATGTCTCTCTGGAATGAATTCTTCAGGTCTTTCCCAAACTTCAGGGTCCCTCTGAATCCCCCATGCATTCATATATACCAGTGTTTTTGCAGGAATATCATATCCCCTGAGTTTTAATGCACATGATGTCTCTCTTGGAGCCAAGAGTGGAGCAGCTGGATGTAACCTCAGAGTTTCTTTCACTACACATTTCAAGTACTCCATTTCGTTTATGTCATTTTCTTCTACTTTTGATTTATTCCCTACAACTTTTCTCACCTCTTCCTGAGCTTTCTTCAGCTTCATTGGATTTCTCATCAGCTCTGCCATAGCCCACTCTAGTGTTGATGCAGTTGTGTCACTTCCTGCTACAAACATATCCTGAAATTGTAAAAGTAGTTTTAGTAATAAATAATTCCGAACTCCACCTTTTGCTTGAGATACAAAAATTCCATTTGGTCTAAATTTACAGGATGTTATGTTTTGATATCTCACGATGTTTATCTATAGATTAGTCCTTGAAAGTGTTAACTATAGGATAGTAAGTGTTTGAGAAAAACAATAAAAAGAAGGCAATAGAACAGAAAAGGAGGAAAACCAGTAGAATTGTTTTGATGTCATTATCGGTGAGCTCAGAATCAGGCATGGCATTCTTCTGATGTTGGATGAGTATATCCACAAAGCCCTTCTCAGTGGGGCAGTGATCAGCTTCACTCTGAACCTTCTTATGCTCCTCAATTAGCTCATCTAATAAGGTATCAAATGCTTCAAAAATGGCTTTGAATTCTTGAATTCTGCCAGTTAGAAAATCAACCCAACTCAGCAAGGGAAAGTGATCCCCCACAGTGTGAACTGCAAGTTGAATCATCAACCTCCTTGCAAGCTCTTTGACCCTGCTGTTACTGTACTTCTGTCCAAGAGCACATTTACAAATGATGCTGTCTGATACCTCAAGAATCAACTCACTTAGATTCACAGAGGATGCATCTCTCAAGCTTGCTTTGCCTATCTTTTTAACCAATTCTGCAACCTCTTGTTCCCTGATGAGGCCAAATGAGTGCACCCTTTTGGCACTCAGGAGTTCAAGGGAACATATTTTTCTTTTCAGTTTCCAGCTTTCTCCATAGGATGAAAAATCAATGTCATTACCTCCGTACAATATGTACCTGGTTGCTGCAGTTTTGGGTCGGTTTGAGAAGGCTAAATCATGAGTTTGCATGATTTCCCTCACCAAATCTGCTGATGAGATCACCAAAGTCTGAGTCTGCCCCAGCTGCAACCACATGAGAGAACCATGCTTTTTTGAGAGGGAACTGAAAGAACGATATGGCAATGTGCCTATCTGATGAAGATTGCCAATGATTGGTAACTTTGTTGGTGATGGAGGCAGATTGAAACTGGCTTTGTTTTTTGATCTTCTTGTTAGCTTCAACACAGCAATGGAAAGAAGAAAAAAGAGAAAATATGGATAACAAGTAGAAGAAAGAAAAGCTATGGTATGAGGCCATTCTATAGAAGCCATTGTTTATCCACCCACACTCTTCTACCACTCACACTAAAGTATACATATATATAGGCATATCCACCTTACTCAAGTTCATTATCCATCTTAGTATGATATATATACAGTGTTTTGAGTGTTCTGTTTGGTATGAGATAATGTGATTGAAGATTGTTTTGTATGAATGCATTTTACATAGTGATGTGGGATCAACTATGACACTGAAGTCGAACTCCTAGTGCTATTTTTGTTTAAGCACATTTTTCACAGACATGGGATAGTGCAATTTGCTACGTTGAGACGTGATAAGAGCCACAAGCAGCGATAGTGGTCGAAAGAGTGGCTCGTGTTTGTCATTCCCAATCAATAATTTGCGTCTAAAACTCATGTGAAACTTGACCATGCAAATTATGTAACTATATATGCTCCACTCTTTGGTTTTCATTGCTTTTCTCCACCTTAATCTTCTGCTCAAATATTTCATCATACAATTTCTTAAACTTCACGTGTTACTTAATTTTGGCAATCAATAATGAGTGGAAGAAGATGAAGAAGAAGAAGAAACTAATGATCTAAATCCCACTTGGTTGGTGCTGACAAGAGATGATGATAATCATTACAACACATTCATGTGTCACTTTCTTTCAGAAAGATAACAGTTCCATTGTGCTTCACTTAAATTCTGATTTATGAATAAAACAACAACAAATGCATTATATTGAGTTTAACAACTTAATACGATTATATGTTATTAAGTAGTCTTTGGTGTCTATTAAAGCATTAACCTTTAGTCAGTTTTTAGTAGTGTTGAAGCAAAAAATTAGTATTTAGAATTTAGAAATGGAAAATCTTTTGGATTAAGAGATTTAAAAAGAATTTATATCACAAAATCATAAAATGGGAGAGGAATTACATCAAATACAAAGGACTGTTCTACAATTAATGTTAATAACATCAATACGATAACGATAGTAAAAAAAAATCATCTTATTTAACCGTGATAATGTTTGTTATTATTGAGGAATAGTTAAGTAAATATAACTTTTTCTTCTTTTAAATAAATGAAATAAAATTAAAACTCAATACTGATGTCAAATCTAGTGGTTGGAAATAAAAGTAGTAAAATAGACCAATAAACAGAAAATAAAAACTTATAAAATAGATGAAGTTAGGAAAAAAAAGAAGAAGAATAGCTTAAATTGAACAGGTCCAAGTGTATGTCTCTAAATACTAAGTTTAAAAATAAAAGATTTAAAATACGAAGAAAATTTAGTTTTGTAAAGTTAACTTGTTTGTAACATGTTATATTCCATGTTTTTTAAAAAAGAAAGATGGCCAACTAGTTTGTGAAGCTATTGAAGCAACTAGACGGTGAAGTGGATCCCGCAAGCCGACAATATTCCTCTTAAAGTTTAATGATTGGATTGAAATTTTTAATCTATCTTGTTATATATATATATATATATATATATATATATATTGTTTATCTTAAGATAATAGTCTAATAAAAAATGTATAAAAGTAATAACAATAGTTTATCTTAGAAAAGTTTTAACTTTAATCAACTCTACACTTATTACACCATTTCGTATTTCTCTACTAGAAAGAAAATTCAATTCACCCACATAAATGTCAAATAAAGTACATTTTATTCGAAATCTACAAATTCAATGAATGTTATCTGAAATCATTATTTTCATACAATAATGAAAAATGTATGTACTAAACTTTAGAACTATAATATTCATCAGCTTCTATGGCAATGACGTCTTATTTTGTTGTTTTCCCATCTACTTGCAATTCTCTTTAAATGTCAACTCCTACCAGTAATCCCAAGATATTTACATAATAATATATCAAAATGATGAAAACAAAAAATAAAAAAATTAAATAAAGAAATATTTATACCCAAAGAATAAGAATACATAATAAAAAACTATAAATATTAACTTACCTACTAAATAATCAATGTCAAATCCAATGGAAGTCAATACCGATAAAGGTGTGTATTCTGGTTTGATATCTGGAACAACTTAATATCAAACAAAGTATCTTTTGTACTGAATTGGAAATTAATCTTATAAGGGTGGTGTGTAGTTTGGTATATTCCACTATTTTTAGCAACACTGGAATTTTGGATTGCATAAACATGACCTTTAGATATTTCATTCTAAAATTTGTAAATTAGAGTATGTCTAATGGACACATGTATTTTACCTCCTTGCAAAAACTCGATATAAATAACATGTTTAAAATATAAAGAAGTTTTCAATAAAAAAGTTAGAAAAAATTAAACGCAATATTACCTTTTGTCTTCAATAACCAACAATGATATTCCAATTCTCCTTCTCTAGGGTAACTTCACTCATGTTCTGGCTTTGCTTTTAAACTTCACAGAGAGACATATTGAACGCACAACAATGATATACAAAATTCAAAAGTCCACAAATGAGTTAATATTTGTGACCTCATACATATTTATAGATATATAAATACAAATAAATAATAATGTAAATAACTTTATTGTCATCTTCAAGTAGTGAAAGCCTTAAAGCTTCAACCTTTATTGTGTTCTTCAAATATTTCATTCATCTCCCAGAAAGCATGCATTCATTCATCAAAGAAAAAAAAACATAAAAAAGTATCCAAATCTTATAGAAAAAGAAAAGATTTGCCAGACTGAAAAACTTACGTACCTTTATTGTCGTCTTCAAAGAGTGAGAGTGAATCACCTTGTCAAAAGATGAAAAGCTTGTGAGAAAATAATGTAGAGTATTGTGGTTGACGGACGTGTTGGGGTTGACAGAGAGTGGGAGGAAGAGAGTATGAAGAAGATGAAATTGTTAGAGAATGATACAATGCTAGGTTTAGGTCGAAAGATGGAAGGATGACTTTAGGTCATTAAAGTTAAACTTTTTCTTTTTGAATTATTTTTTTAAGATGCAAAATTCTGAGTGAATGAGACATATGTGTTTTTACTAATTGTAGAAAGAAAAATTTGAATTGAAGTGGTTCAGAAATAATATTTTATTCAAAAAGTTTCCCTTTGTTAGTTCTCAATTGTATATAGTATTAGATATTAGTGTTTGACTCAATTAAGTTTCAATTTTGTTTAAAATCACACAATATTGGTTCTTCCATGAAATTGGTGTGTTAATGTCATTTGGTTTGGTGGCTGTCACATATAAATATCTTGAACTTTTTAAAATTATTTTTTTTAATTATTTGAATTTTTATTTTTGAATAGTGTATTGTTCTTCAACCAACAAACCCTATGTTTCTTCTTTAATTAAACAAACTCAAGGTTCTCCTCTACTCTCATCACTTCACTTCTTCTTCCTCCAATTTCTCTCTTCCTTCCCCCTCTCCAATTTCACTTTTCATTCACTCACCATCACAATTGAAACTTCCAATCTCCTACTCGCGATACGCTCATGAATCTGAAGCTTGCAGTCGTCTAATTAGTGTACGAACAAACTCAACTAATGTGGGTTGCATGACACGTCTTATCAGTGTATGGACATACTCGTCTAATGTATTTTTAGACTCATCTCTAATCAATGTATGGAATTATACATAATGTTTTTTACTAATCAATATATGGACATACTTGTCTAATGTGTGTTCTTAGACCCCTCTAATGTTTTTTTTTTTTCCATGCTCCTCTAATCAGTGTATGAACAAGCTCGTCTAATGTGTATTGCAAGATTCATCTAATTAGTGAATGGACAAATTTGTCTAATTTGTATTAATAGACTTTCCTCATTTGCATGTGGAATGACTTGTTTAATGTATATAGACAGTGTCTTCTAATCAATATATAAATAAGTTGCGAAATGTGTATTGCTAGACTTATAATCAATACATCGAAAAAATCGTCTAATACATCTGATGTGTATTACTTGACTCATCTAATTAATACATCGATAAACTCTTCTAATATATATCGCTAGACTTGTTTAATCAGTATATGAATACACTTATATAATGTGTATTGCTAGACTCGTTTAATCAGTGTATATTCACTCTCGTTTGATGTGTATTGCAAGGCTTATCTAATGTATATTACTAGAATCCTCTAATTTGTGTATGTACAAACTTATCTAATGTATATTGCTAGACTTGTCTAATTGGTGTATAGACATACTTGTCTAGTGTTTGTTGCTAGAGTTGTTTAATTAGTGTATGAATAAAGTCATCTAATCAATGTATGTGCATACTCATTTAATGTATATTCCAAAACTCGTCTAATTAGAGAATGAACATACGCATCTAATGTGTATTAATAAACGAACAAACTTGTGCAATATATATTGTCAAACTTGTCTTATGAGTGTATGGATAAACATGTCTAGTGTTTATTGCTCTGGACTCGTCTAATTAGTGTATAGACAGACTCGTCTAATGGGTATTCTTACAATCATATGATCAATGTGTGAAATCATTTGTCTAATGTTTTATTGTTGTACTTATTTAGTGATTATATGATGGGACTCATCTAATGTGTATTGTTAAACTTGTCTAATTAGTGCATCAACTATCTTGTTTAAGGTTTTTTATTATATTCGTCTAATCAACGTATTTTAGACTCACCCAATCAATGTATAGAATGACTCATGTAATATTTTTTGTTATGCTCATTTAATTAAAGTATAGACAAACTCATCTAATGTGTGTTACTAGACTTATCTAATATGTGTTACTAGACTTATCTAATGTTTTCTGCTATATTTGTGTAGTAAATATTGTTAAATTTGTCTAATCAATAATATATATTTCTATACTCATCTAACTTACAAATAGTTTAGTGATATACTTTAAAACAATTAGTTTGTCACTTTTAATTTTTCTCTACATTTTCATGTTGAAAATAGTAAAAATGAATTCAAATAACATAAAACACAATTTATAATATTAAGAAGTATGATTTTTTTTTTATCACAAATGTATAATTTAAACCTATAAATGAACTATTAAGTCCAATGTTTTAAGATTTTGTTAAAAATATAATTATTTAAAACCTTATACTAAATTTCTATGTACATATGATTAATGTTCACTTGTTACATGCTCAGAACCGTACGAGGCAGCAAGCTCACAAACATACAAGAAAAGTGAAGTAAATAGGCTTCATTTGAGATGGGTGTTTGATAAAGAGAATGGAAATAAAAGGAGAAGTAAATAGAGAAAAAAAAATAAGGAAAAAAAAAGTAGGGCGAAAATTGAGATTGATTGAAGAAAAATAGAAAAATAAAAAAAAAGCTGTTTATTATGCATATCTCGATTTCCCTGTACATCAACCATAATGATTTACCTAATCTCTTGTACAAAATAAATATATTAAAATACTTGTTTAACTATCAATTTTGCTGGTAAATTCAAAAAATCACTGCTGTTCTAAGCTGCAATTTTACAGTTCAAAAAATCCTGTCTTAAAAATCATGTTTCAAAAATTTCAGAAAGTTTGTTCCAAAAATTTTAGAAAATTTTGTTTCCAAACAAGTAACCCAAAAGTCAATTTTAGAAAAAGTAAAATAAATATTTTAAAAAAAAAATTACGGCACTTACAGGAGGAAAACCCTAATTTTTTAGTCAAAAACCCACCAAATAAACTAACAGTTAACGTTTTAGAAGCGGATGAATAATAACACACAATATCTCTGGTGTTAAGAGATAAAACTAAAAAAGATTCTCCTTGATTTCTAAATTAAAGAGTTCCAATAAACACACATATTTGCACTTTGTCACAGTACCAAGTTAGCAACAGTACCAAGCTTCTTACATCATTAAAAAAAATGAAAAAATCACACATATAGAAGAACATAATTTGTTACATAGTTTTAGGATTGTGTTAACGTAGAAAAGTGGTGAACCTAAAAGCCTTTCTTCATGCACAACTCTCTTTTCCAATATCAGATGCATTGCATGCTATGTTCCAACTTCTCATTTTTCTTATACCATTTTCACAATATTCATGTATCAATTCTCCTACTTCTCTTCTGCATCAACAAAAATACACGTTTCCAAACTTACTTTCGTGATACGTAACTTCGCTGCATTATACAACTGTTTCGGTACACCCAATAAGTCTCACATCACTTAAGAATTGAGGTCAAGCGAAATTTAAATATTTCTATCTTTTTTCATCCTCTGAGATGTCTTTTAAACATAAAATCGTGATGGAGCTCAAACGCTCCAAAGCAGACAATATTTCAAGAATAATCCTGATTGACCTTTCAAGAAGATTATAAATATTATAAAAAAAGTTTGAAAAGTAATATTCATCCAATTTTAAGTTTTTCATAATTTGAAAACACTTTTAATTCGCAACAACTATATTTGAAAACTACGTATATATAGTACTTTTTATCCATTTGTTGGATGTTTGTCAACCACTTTTTACTTAAATAATTGCTTATATTTAATTGAAGTGTGTACATTGTTTTACAAAACTTGACTAGAAGGTTTACTTAACAATTTTTTGCGGAGATTTGAAGGGTTGTTTTATTTTATGTAAATTGAAACCATAAAATATATATGAAAAAGAAGTTTTGACCAAATTGCCCTAAAATTTAGAAAGTTTTGGCTGCATTTACTCTTCCCATTATTCTCTAACACCACCTCAAATATTGGTTGAAATTAATTAAAAATCATAATTTTTGATAAATTCTATAAATTAACTTTATTTCCTTGTTAGCCACTAATATTGGATAAGTGACCAATAGATCATTAAAATAGGTGTGTGAAATACTTACTAAAACTACAACATTTTTTTTATTGGGTTAAATATATTTTTGATCTCTTAACTTTAAGTAAATTTTGAAATTAGTCTATTTCGAAACTTTGGACCAATTTAGTCATTGATCTTTCGAAATACGTAGATTTAGTCATTTTAATCAAATTTTGATAAGTTTATTTGAGATTTTATACGCATGTCAGGATTGTATTTAAGTTGTTTATACGATTTGACACATGGTTACTTTAATGTTAAGTCAAATACTATTATGAAATGTGCTTGAAATATCAAATAAACTTGATAAAATTTGATTAAAATGACAAAATCCTTGCATCTCGAGAGATGAAAGACTAAATTGGTCCAAAATTTTGAAATTGACTAATTCCAAAATTCACTCAAAATCAAGGGACCAAAAACATATTTAACATTTTTTTATTAAACACAAACACATTTGGTTGATCACATTTTGGTTTATTTGCCTTTATTTTCATTTCATGTCCCACAATTTTAAAATAGATCTAATCCCACCAAAATTTTATTGAAGTAAATAACTTTAAATGGTGGAAAGAGGATATTCAAAGTCTTGGTCCAAAAGGATAGGAAGAAGAAGATAGGGTTTGGAAGATACCAAGTAAAGTACAATTACATATTAAATCAAAAACACAAAAGCAAGAAATGAGATAAAACATGCAACTTTTTTATTATTATTATTATTATGCTAATTAAACCAAACCCTAATTTGAATCCACAATTCGGCGCCGTTTGCTTAGCGCAATCGGAGGTCCATTTTGGTGTAACCCTAAAAATGGCGCCATTCACGCCTCTTCTTTTGATGTAAATTTTGAGAAAAAAGAGAATGTCAAGTTAAGAATGAAGCAATGAGAGGAATATTAGGGACTTTGTTGTTTTAATTTTGTGTGATTGAATCAACTTTTTCAAACTGTTTCCCCAAAAGAGGTTTTTTTAGGTGCTCCAATTTGAAGAATGATGGAGCACGAGCTAATCACGTGAGGAACATAATGAGAGGATTAGGTCATGTGTGCTTTGAAACTTTCAACCCATTGGCCCTACAAACTCTTGTGGTCCTATCATGTTTACCACGTCATATCAATTTTTCTTCATTTTTTTTATTATTTTAATTTTTTTTTTTCAAAACATATTTTTATTAAAACAGTTAAATTGAGTCACAATTTTTAATTCGACTCACGGGTTTAGATTAGGTTTAGATTAGGTTGAGTTTAAGTTGAGTTGAAATTTGTTTATAAATATCATTACCGAACATTTGCGTTGTATTACTATTAACGTTTTTACTTTAGTTTTATGTAATATATAAATAAAGATTTTATGAAACTTCTATTAATTTAAATTAGAGATGATAAATGAAGATGATATATAAAATTACAGGTATGGTTTATCTGAGTCCAACAATTTTATAAAATTGTTTATAAGTTCATATTAAAGATAATTTGTTTATGTGTTGGGATATTTCTAAAAATAAAACTATAATAAAGTTCCAAATTTTAAAGTGGATAATATGATTAACCTTAATAATGTAATTTAATTATCATCTTTATTTATTTGTGAATTTCAAATATAAAATAAAACTTTACTGTCTTTATCACTTTGTTATTTGTTTAACAAAAAAAATCCCTCGGGTATTTAATTAGATAGAAAGATTTAGCAAAACAGAATGTTGCATAAATTTAAATTTTACATGTTGTGAACCACATTTAAATTCATCTCCAAAACTCAAATGGAAGTTAACGAAAATAGCTTTGAAATGGATACACCGAGTAATTTATAATCAAGATAAAGATTGCATTTTTAAGCACTCCCATTTCACTGTTTTGTGAAAGCAAAACACTATAATACCTCGTTTTCTTTGTTTCATCAATCCAAAAGGAAGAAAACAAGAACAAGAGGGAAACAATGAAAAGGGTATAAATTCACAACATGGTGACAATTGTCTTATGATGACAACTTCAAAAAACATATACACATTGACGACAAAAAATGGAGACAAAACAGGGTTAGTCACAGCACAAAAACCGTCATAAACGGTCTCTGTAGTAAATGCTTGAATAATAATGATGCATGCATGTGTTAAAATCTGCATGCAAAACATTATTCAAATTCCCACTCGAAACGGTTGAGGAAGTCTATGAAACAGGGTACTATATTATATTTCTGTCTCTTTTTAGTTGGGTCATTGAAAAGCCTTGATTTACGCCAAGGGATTGATTCTCCTAAGCGTAATATAAAAAGGGAAGCACATAACTCATTTTGCTTCAACCAACAAGTCAGACACAGAGACCATAGCATAACACTTTTGGTGGTTCAACCAAGAAGATAGAAAAAAAGTGATAATGGGAAATTCCTTGGTTTCATTGTTCCTTTTCACATTCTTGTTGGTGGGTAGTGTCCAATGTAACCCTAATTATGCAGATGCATTGGCCAAATCCTTGTTGTTCTTCCAAGGACAGAGGTCAGGAAGGGTTCCTGCTGATCAATTACTCAGATGGAGATCAAATTCTGGTCTTTTTGATGGTCGCCTTGCCAATGTAACAATAATCTCTTTTTTTCTGTCATTTTTCTTTTCATTTTGTGTTTGCTTGTTCTGCTCAAAAGCATATCATCACACCATGGATTGTTTCTTATAGTTTCTTCTTTCATTGCTGTCATCATAACTAAACTTTATCAGAACCAAAGCATAGCACCATACCAGTTTTTTTCTTTATTTAGGAGCATTTGTATTTGTAGAAGCTTTCATTGCTTGTTCTAAGTAACGGCTATGCATGCATGGCTAAACACAGGTATTAGAATGAATTTGTCATGCTGTTTTTAGTTCATATTTGAATGCTGGGAAGATTAGTGTTCGATGGTAAAATTTTGATGAAAGTTTCGACATTGTTGATTCAGAACTCTGTTACTATGCTTTGATGCAGGTTTCTTTAGTCTTTTCTTTTTACAGGTTCTAAGTTGGTGGAGTTTATTTTATCACTGTCGGGTTTAAAGTCAAATATTTCCTTGGAGTAAATTTTGATTGAGAAGAGGTTGTTTTTCACGTGACTCTTTATGCTGCTGTGGCATAATAATACACAGTAAAAGGACTAGTACAAAATAATGATTTGCTATAAAAAAAAAAAAAATTGCTTATTTTGAAACCATTTTTCACATAAATTTTCTTTAGACACTTTTCTTTTAAAAAGTTGGACCAATCACGTTATAAGTCAACCGCTTTGATGATGCCGAAAATTGAGTATTCATTCTTTTTCTCTTTTTTAATTGGAAACAATATGCTATGCAATCATTCTCTTTACTCAAGTCTTGGAATGCGTGACTCTTTTAGTTTTACAAGTTTCAAAGTCCTTATCTAATCCTTTGAGTAAGAGTGTAAATCAAGTTACAAAAAGCAACATGTGCTTAAATTAATCAGTTTTGGTTAATTGGGTCGGAGAAGTACTCTCAAACTGAAAGAAAAATATTATCAGTTACTGCTCTTTTCTAACAGTCAAAAAACTGTATGATGAATATTGCAATACTTTATAACGGTGGTTGCATAATAATTATCACTGTCTTGTTAATGTGTACTCAAACTGGTCTAATTATCAGAATATACTGATAATTGAACTGATAAACATTTACTTCATATCTGTTTATGATGTTACAACATACAATTAGATGATAAACATTCAACAAAGTGCTTATGGAAACAATCATGAATTTCATTTGATTAAGCTGAAGAAGGAAGTGTCTCACCGTATCGAAACTTTGTATGGCAGGTGGATTTAAGTGGAGGTTATTATGATGCAGGAGACAATGTGAAGTTCAACTTTCCAATGGCGTACACCACGACCATGCTGTCATGGGGAACAATTGAATATGGGAAGAGAATGGGAGGACAAATAAAAGAGGCAAGAGCAGCAATTCGTTGGGCCACAGACTACCTTCTCAAGTGTGCCACATCCTCACCTGGGAAGCTCTATGTTGGGGTTGGAGACCCAAATGTGGACCACAAATGTTGGGAAAGGCCAGAGGACATGGACACTGTCAGAACTGTGTATTGGGTCTCTCCCAATAAACCTGGCTCAGATGTGGCTGCAGAAACTGCTGCAGCACTTGCTGCTGCATCCATTGTCTTCAGAAGGGTTGACCCAACATACTCTAAGCAGTTATTAAGGACTGCTCAGCAGGTCTACCACTTTGCTTTGCAGTACCAAGGTTCATACAGTGATTCACTTGGATCAGCTGTTTGCCCATTTTACTGCTCATATTCTGGTTTCAAGGTAAAACCATTATTTTTATAGTTACTTGCTTCTGCCTTCCTTCCTGCTATATTTTCCTTTCACTCAAATTTATGATTGGATGACAATGTAAAAAAAATTTAACTAGCAGTGCACAAAAGACTAATTACTTGGAAAATAGTGTTGTCTTACTAACCGTTGTTTGTTTTCAGGATGAACTATTGTGGGGGGCTGCATGGCTTTTCAGAGCGACAAATGCTGTTTACTACTACAATTTGGTGAAGTCCTTGGGAGCTGATGATCAACCAGATATCTTCAGTTGGGACAACAAATATGCCGGTGCTCATGTTCTTCTCTCCAGGGTATATCATGTTGTCCATGTGATCCAATTGAAAAGTATCTAGAATCAATTAACTTGTTTGTGTGATGTTATCTGATTTATTGTGTATTGTTATTGCAGAGAGCATTGCTGAATGGCGATAAGAATTTTGATCAATACAAACAAGAAGCTGAGAATTTTATGTGCAAGATCCTGCCAAACTCTCCCTCCTCTAGTACACAATATACACAAGGTAAAGGCAACAACACCGCTGAGTTTCAAAGAAGTGATGTTACACAATTGGGTCAATCTAAGTGCTTTTGTGCGCAGGGGGACTCATGTACAAGCTTCCTGAAAGCAACCTCCAGTATGTGACTTCAATAACATTTTTGCTTACAATCTATTCAAAGTACATGGCAGCTACAAAACACACATTTAACTGTGGCGGTGTGTTGGTCACTCCAAATACCTTAAGAAGCATTGCAAAAAGACAGGTAATGCTCTTCACAAAACTTTGTAAGTTCAATATCCACTTCTCTTTTGCCTATTCCATGGTTGACAAAATTTCTTGTACAATTTCAGGTAGATTACATATTAGGTGAAAACCCATTAAGAATGTCCTACATGGTAGGCTATGGTCCATACTTTCCCAAGAGAATTCACCACAGAGGATCTTCCTTGCCTTCAATAGCAGCTCATCCACAAACCATAGGCTGTGATGGAGGGTTTGACCCATTTTTCCACTCAATGAATCCTAATCCTAACATATTGGTTGGAGCTATAGTTGGAGGTCCAAACCAAAATGATGGATTCCCAGATGACCGCAGTGATTACAGCCATTCTGAGCCTGCAACTTACATCAATGGTGCTTTTGTCGGACCTTTGGCATACTTTGCTGGTAGCCGTTAATGTTTGATTGACCTAAATTGAAAGGTCAAGTAGGACTTGGTTATCAAGTGTAGATGTTATCCTATCTGCACCCAACAAAGGGAGCTCTACCAACCAAAAAGGTTGGAATGGAGTTTGAAGTTAGTGGTGTTCATTTATAGCCCTTTGACACAAAAAAAAATGTAACTTTATCCAATATATTTACAATGCTTTATGCTACATGGAACATCACAGAACCAAAAAAAATTGTCATCACATGCAACATGTTGACAGGCTCATCCACCCACCCTATCGCAGAGTCTATCTCTTTCATGGCAATATCTAAACTGCTAAAATCAGATCCTTTTTATGAACAACATGCAAAGTTGGTAACAGGCCAATAGAAAAAGAAATAATAAATTTAAACATGAAGATAGAAGTTAACCTTTAACAACCGTTAACGGCAAAAGAAATTAAAATTTTCTATGATACAGATTAGCAAAATAAGGTAATTAAGAGAACGCAACTCCCTGCTAAATTTGAAGGCAAGCACACTTCCTACAAGACTTATACTCTCTATCGTTGATAAAAATTTATGGAAAACTATGAAGTCATGAGTTGGGATTTGGGTCCTTTAAATTCAATGGTGCACTTGACTTTAGAGAATAAAATGCACCTTATCAGAAAATCAATAGTTTAAACACTCGCTTCAGAAATTATTTAGTTCATTCGAATCTCATTCAAACAAATTTTGACAGCTTGTATGAGTTATTTTATAAAATTGAAACAAAAAATGTTAAAAGGTCTACTACAATAGGTTGTTTGTGCTTTCATCTGTTCTACCTTTTGCCCATCTAAATACACTTTTTCACTGATAAGATGTTCTTGCTTTTGCCCATCTAACACACTATTGCCCAATCAGGCTCCTGAGACTCATCACTATTAACTAAATCTAAAGATGATATGTTCCTTGCTCCATAAAATCAATATTAAATAAATTATAAAGTATTAATCTACAGAGCCAGGACTATATTGTTGATAGTAACAGAGCTAGCTCCTCATCAGACACTTTAACTTCAGCATACGATCCCAAAGATGCAGCGAGTCTTGCAGCTAATTGATGTTTACACTGGAACATACACACAATGCACATTGTATATTTGAGCATTACAATAATATTGATATTTATAATCAACAGAAGATGATGAAACGCGTATATGGCCTTACACAAAGTTGTTCCCTTCTGTTGACGACATCATAGAAGAAAGAATAACAGGCACAAAAATTCTCAGCAAAACAGAGATATTGTTCTTTTCTTCGGGATTCTCCTCTAACCTTAACAAGGGGATACAAAATGCATGATCCATATCAAACAAATGAATGGTTCTTTAGATTCACAAAAGTCAAAACATCCTTTGCTTGACATGAAATAATTGACACTATCCATTTTCTCTATCTTTTACTTTCATCTTTTTTCATATGCATGTATCTCAAAAAGATTCTCCAAGAATCAAAGAGAACAACAATATTGTGCCACTTTAGTTGTACAACAACCGTTTTCCCATTAAGTCTCAATATTGTCATGCAAACACTAAAATTTTTACATATGTTTAAAATATTCCAAATTTGAAAGCCAGGGATATAAATATTGTGCCAACTTATATCTTATTCAATCATCTCAACTCTATCTTTTCACATCTCAACTGTTACAACCACCTTACATCTTTTTATATTTCTATTTTCCCTTATAATAACATTACTCATCAGATTTATCCTGTTTTTCTTTTTTTCCTATCTCTTTCTTTCCTACTAGCCTGTGGGGTGAGAAAATACTTATTTTGTAAATCATATATCTGAATTTTAAGCAAAAATTGACCCATTCAAGGCAATAGAAGTGAGGTGGGAAGGTGAAACCTGAAAGATAAACCTTCCACTGGGGTGAGCAGATATCTTGCTGACACCTCTTTGGTCAACAATTCTAGTGGCTCCCTCGAAGTTCTTGCCAAACAAGAAATGCAAACTGGTTTCATGTTGCATAAAGACCAAAAACAACTTCAATAGAAACACAATGCGGGGCAATAATGATTTGAAAAGAACACAAAGGAATGGGAAGCAATTGACTAACGTCCAAAGTTGATCATCATTCACTGCAACATGAAAACAAGATGGTCTTTGGTCACAAGTCAGTACTTCAAAGTAGGTTTTAAAAAACCATCCAACCCCATAATTGCAAATTTACAGCCGCAATTGATAAACACCCAAGTATCCGGGTATCCACGCTAAAAAACTAGTAATTATGAGAAGAGAACCAAGTGCTTAAAAATTCCACAAGCATCTCATACTTGTCAATACAGGACTTAGACATCTCATAATACCCGATTCCCCTTCATAGTGACACCCTTGAAAGTCAAGGTTCCGATAACTTTCACTATAAAACATTTTACAAAGTGACACACCTCCTTCAATTTCCTGGTTGGTAAAAATCCTAATACCAATTGATAAACACTCATATTAGGGGAAACCTCCATAACAAGTGACAGGATTGTGACTGTAATTGTGGCTGCATTAGCCGCATTTCTCCTGAATTTTCTATCACATCAAAAATTGCTACGAAACCACAACCACTACCCCAACCACAACCACAATTGCAACCACAAGAGCAAGGTTTATTGAGTTTTCACTACATATTGAAACATCATTATACAAAATTTTCGGTAATATCAAGGATTGGTAAATTGCAGCTACAATTCAAAACCTTGATTGAAAGTATATAAAGTAATCAAGTTACTGACCTTTGTGTGTAGACTCAATATCCTTCCATACTGTCTCTGCTACCAAGCAGCTTGCACTCATTCTGTTACTAACAATTGGTTACTGAGAATATACCAATCTGTGATTTTGAGTAATCAATAAAAAAACAATAATAAAACAAAATGGTATTAATTTGATTATTATATAAATGATTAATGAACATAAGAAAAGAAGAAACCTTACCTTAGTAATGAAACAACAACCCAACCAAACTAAACCAAACCCTTTCTCTAACTTACTTCATCCCCATCCAATCAAATAAAGCTACACTTGCATTGCAATCCACACACACATATGTACATAGAGAGAGAATAATAAAGAGAAAGAGGGGAAGGGGCGGAGGGCGGCGGAAAGGCTATATACCTGCCGGCGCCGCCGGAGGAGGACATCATGTGTCGGCGACTGTATTTGCAGAGCGCCTCTATGCTGTAAGACTTGAACTCAAATATTAGAATAGTAATATGATATTAATAATTTATTCTAGATATCCTAAATATAATTTCCATGTAAGGTGTTAATTATTATATTTATTAAAATAAATTAAGAACGTTGGAAATTTATATACAATTTTTGGATTCTATATATTATTTTGAAAGAAGATAAAGAACTGGATGAGAAAGAGATGATTTGAGAGTGTGTGGAAGAAAAGATAAGGTTTTACATAAAATATCATTATATCTAGTTTTATCATATGCAAAAAATGTTTTTTTTTAATCTTTTATAATATTTTATCATTGTCTTTTTTTAATTTTACAATTAAATTATAGTTGTTTAAACACTTCCATCAATTATTCTACATTCACAAATTGAAACTTAAATGGTTAAATGTGCAAAAGTTTGAAGCTTCAATGACAAAAATGTACAATCAGGCAAAAATTATCTTATATATAAAGTAATAACTACGTTGCTTAATCTAATTATGTACTTAGAAATATTTTAATAATGACATGTTTTGGCCTAGAGTGATATTTTACCCATCATGTTTCAATAAAAAGTTTTAGAATTATTAATCATCTCATTTAAAACTTTCTGCATTTATCATTAAATTAATTATCTATAACAATATATAAAGAAAATTTTTTTTTACACATATCATAATACCAATTCTACCCTTTACAATATAATTATTTATTAAATTTTTTAAATTAATAGTTATTTTTAACTATTTTCTATAAAATTGTTTATTTTTTCTTTTTTTTATTCATCAACAATTAATTTTTCTATTCATTTTACTTTATTTTTAACATTTCACTTCATTTTTAATAAATATAAATTTATTTTATATATTAATTTAATAATATTACATTATTATCACCTACTAAAACATTATTATTTATATTTAAAAAATCGTATACACAGGTAACGTATAAGTGTACACTAGTAATTAATAATAAAAACTTGAAAAAGAAGAATACTAACGAAATTTTGGGAACTTAAAAGCAAAAGAAATAATTATAAAGACATAAAAAGGCAAGATAATATTTTTAGAAATTTAAAAAATATTTAAACCATTTAAAAGCTTTGGTAAAGCATGTTTAAGGTCTAATATTTATGTACCAACGAATTTGATTCTTATATTAAAAACTGCGAGTTTAATTTAACTTTTAATATTTTTTTAATTTGAAAAAATAGAAGAGACTAAATCTATATTTTAAAAAGTTTAATGATAAATCATAAAAGTACAAAGGGCTTGACTACAACTTGATTCATACTAAAAATGATATCACATATATTTGAATCTTGGACCATTCAACACAAGTCCTTACCACTTAAACAAATATTAGGAGAGTTTCATCACATTTGACTGAAAGTATAAATATTGAAATATATTTTAAAAAACATATTTTCCAATACTCTAGGATAATTTCACAACTATGTTGTTCGATCTAAGTTTTATTATAAGCACATTTCTGAGCATGTGCATGTCAATTGATTGACTTTTGTCCTAGTGGATGCTCCTGTACCACTTCTTGCACTATCATTTCTATGCATGGGAATATTACTGAATTGATATGACAAAACTCAATGAAATGAATATATGGATACAAAACAAGAGGAATGTTATATGATATTCTGACAAATTGAACACAAACTCATTGGAAGGATGTTGGTGCAATTGATATTGGTTTAATTTGGATGGAAACTTGCAGCTAAATTACTTCAACACCTTGCATCCATGCTCTTCTTTCTTGTAAACTATTGATTAATTGAAAGCCAGAATGGGAGTGAGATCAACACCAGAATCAACTTCAGTGTCACATGACTTTTGGTCTGTGATGGAAAAAATAGTAACGTCCCAAAACAAGTGATATCACACCTGCATGACAACAAAACACAGATGAAGGTACAATGGAGGTAACACCTCAAAATAAAATATGCATAGCTGCCACACTGATATTGAGTAAAATATTCTGAGAAGTTCCATCATTCAATGTGACTAAAGAGAGAGAGAGAGAATTAATGTGTATGTATGTGCGTATATAAGTCTGCAACTTCAATTTGTATGTGATCAGTTTAACAACTATTCCGTGGCATATAACTCAAACATGAAAGGGTTAAATAAAGTTGTCCACTTTTACTAGTCTGTTCTACAGAAAGTACCACACCATGTATTAAGAAGTGGACTTTAAGCCTAACTCAATCTCACAAAACTGGCTTGTAAAGTGAAGTTTGCACCCACTTATATACTCTTAATTCCTTATCTCTAGCCAATATGGGACTTCCAACATACACCTCTCACGCCGAAGTATGACATCTCAAGTGTGAGACTAGACATTAATGAGTGGTCTCATAACGGTCCGATAGCAGGTGGAACAACATGTTCAACAAAAAAAAACTTTCCAATAACGGGTAACACAATAGACCGAACAAATATCAAATCTTGTTAGAATAAACTTTAAATATGGCTGTGGAACAACATGCCCAACAAAAAATAAACTTTCCAATAGCGAGTGACACAATAGACCGAACAAATATCAAATCTTGTTAGAATAAACTTTAAATATGGCTGTGGAACAACATGCCCAACAAAAAATAAACTTTTCAATAGCGAGTGACACAATAGACCGAACAAATATCAAATCTTGTTAGAATAAACTTTAAATATGGCTGTAGCCAATACAAAACTTCCAACACCATACGTACTTTGGGATTGATTTTAACTCTAGTGGAAGTGGTTCAACATTGATATTATTTGCCCCCAATAGATTTAGATTTTCTAGATGTTTAAGTGATTAAGATTCCTTTTGTATATGTTCATTCACATGAGCTATGTATTGTTCAACAAGGATCCTCTAGTATTGCAAGTTCATCCAACCCAGGCACCACCGGAGCACATACTAAGGTAGGTACTAAAGATTCAAAACATTACAAGAAAAGGAAGGAAGCAAAAAAACAATCTTGGTCTTACATACGTGCATAGATATATGTAATGCAATCATAGGAAAAATACTTTTACAAGTCACAAAACAAAGGAAAAGTAAAATCAATGGAAAACTGTGTATAAATTGCTTAAATGACAATGATTTTGTTTTATATGTAATTTCAGCCTCAGGAAATTACATTGTACAAGTCAACATGTGACAATCTTAACAAAATAATTTAATATACTAAATATACCTTCAGCAGCTTATGACTTGCACAGAGCATTCCAACTCTAGTTCAAGCACATCATGGCTTTGGCCAATAGCTACCAAAATGTTTTGCTTTTATCTACAAGTTGAACCAACCAATAGTTATAATTTACCTTTTGCAAACCTGTACTATCCATCATCCTGACCAGTAACTGTTATGGACTTTGTCATGGTCATGTCTTACATGATGAGCACATCAGTTATCCTGTATCATCAGTGTTCACATCAGACTAGGGGCATGTTGAGTTGATTTTCTTCATTCGCACTTCTAGAAGAAGAGAATAAGAGATAAGATGTAAAACAAATTTCTCCCTAAGTTAAAACCACTGTATACACAACATTAAATTTGGGATAAGTTAAATGAAGAAGTTTCTACAAATTGGCTTACCCATAAGCTACTTTCAGCTAATGGAGAAGTTTTTTTTGTCTTTTTTTTTTCTGCTAAAGACATTGATGGAGAAATTTATCCAATCGGATCCTAGAAAGAAAATTATAGTCCAAAGCTGATCAACTTCATATACTGACCCTTTTCACGCATATTTAACTGGCAGTCACTAGAACTTTGCTTGTATTGAATGCCAACATCTCCGATCTGTGCTTTAAACCAAGAAAACACCTGCATACAACAAGAATAAGACAACCAGTTCATAAAGTTATAATACAACAGGTTACATAGAACTGACTCAAAATCACCAACATAAGAAAACCAACCCTGCCAATGTTATGCTCATTTACAATTCTGCATTGGCCCATAAATGAAACTTATCTCACGGAATTGCTAAATTGCAAAAGCCACTAACAAACTTGAAAGGCTTCCATTTATAAATTACTTTTTGCGCATGTACTGTAACTAATTAACTGTAAAAGTATGCAACTAACCAGAGAGTATTAAAAAAACCTAGAGATAAAGGAGTTTGGGAGTGTTTCAACCATGGACGAAAATGAGAAAAGGGAATGAAATATCCATTGATAATATCATATAGAGGCAGACAAACCAAAGAAATCCTTGTGTTTCCTTTACCGATTTGCAACTTCTAGTACAGTATAAACATATACTAATCTATCTATTTGTTACATGGTTTGGATTACATTTGTGCTATAAGCTATACTAAGTGTTATATGGATGAGATTGGGTTTTGAAACCAAGTCAAGTTCAATTCAACTTCCGACCTCTTATAAAGAGAAACGAAAAAGGAAAGCAGGGTTGGAAAGGACCGAGTAACTAAAACAGCTCAAACTCTTCACAATCTTCTATATCCTCTAAATCATTTGCATTCTCCTTATTTGCAGCCATAGATGTGGCACTAGTTCCAAAATCCCGAAACTTGGGGAGCTCTGGTGGTGCCGCACACCGTATTAGAGCCCAGTTGAGGCCTTCAAAGAACGGGTGCTGCTTTATTTCAGCAGCACCTTTTACAGAACCTAATCGATTTTCAGGATCCTTTATCAACAACCCTCTGATCAAATCTCTGGCATGAAAGCTGACTATGGGAGCACCCGGGAACTTTAGGCATTGTGACACAACATTGGCTAATGTGTCCTCATTTGATTGGCCCTTGAAGGGAGTCTTACCATATAAAAGCTCAAACAAAAGTACACCAAAAGTCCACCAATCTACTGCACTCCCATGACCCTCACCCTTGATGATCTCCGGAGCAAGATATTCATAGGTTCCAACAAAGGAGTTAGACCGTGCACTGGTAGGCTCCACTACAAGCTGTGGCAGTGGACCAACATGGGAAGCTAAATCAGACTTCATCTTTCGGGATTTTGCTCCAGCAGATAATAGAATGGGAGTAAAGCAGGAAACTTGCCAATCCGGTTGGAGACAGAAAGGGTGTATGCAGCTAGCTTCAGAACAGGGACTGGAGCTCTTCTTCGTGGCATCTGTGTCTGGTGAAGATGACTTGACTAACATTGGATTGACAGAACACCTGAGTGACAAATCAAAATCTGTCAGCATAATATGACCATCTTCTCGTACTAGGATATTTTCAGGCTTTAGATCTCGATATACAACTCCCAGCATGTGCAAATACTCCAGAGCAAGAAGAACCTCAGCAACATAAAACCTGCAAATGTGATGCCATGACTATATTAAAGAACGGATGAAAAACTTGTCATGCATTGACACATAGGAAACTGTTTCTGGTAAAGTGAAAATGAGACAATACAACATTCACACCTAATCTGCATCTTTTTGAATTGCAGGCTAAACAAAACATTTTTTGGTACATCAATCAAGTTAATATCAAACACTTCTCTTTGATTCAGTTCTGTTGGGGAATCCTATAGTTGTCAACTAAACGACCCAACCAATTTGCGCACACATGGGTCTGTTCTGTTTAAATTTCATTCATCAAGGTTACCTCGCTTCAATTCTCCAAAAAATTTAAACTAGGTTTTCCAGTTCAGTGCATAGCATCAAACATATAATGCTAGCCGGACTTAGAAATAAATGCTGCAATGAACAAATTACCATAAAGATCTACTGGACTCGAACATAAAAATTATCTCAGGTTAAAAGAATATGACCTTGCTCTACCCAGACATCGATTGAATTTCAAAACAAAAATATAGAAACCGAGGCATGATTGAATTTCAAAATATATTTTCTTGTCACGAAGGAATGGAAAAGTTCACAACTCTTACCTAGTTGCTTGTTCCGAGAAACTCTTGTATGACTGCCTCTGTCGCAGCACATGCAGATCTCCTCCTGGACAATACTCCATAACCAAGCAAGAGAGCTTATCTGTTGCAATGTGGGAGTACAGCGTAGGAAGAAATGGATGATCTAGCATGTGAAGGATCTCTCTCTCAGTTTGGGCCCTGAACATTTTCTTCCGACTAGACAAAAATTCATTGTCCATCACTTTGAGTGCAAAAAGACAGCTTGTACCAATTAGTTCCGCAAGGTAAACAGTTCCAATGTCCCCACTACCAAGCCTCTTTAGCAACTTAAAGTGCTTCAAATTTAAATTACCATGTTGCTGCTGAACAACTCGGATAGCTTCCCATCTCATGTGTTTAGACATGTGAGGTCTGTGGCCACCACGGCTGGAACCACTTAGACTGCTTTCCTCACTGATGCTTGTGCTACTACTATACTCACCAATGCTACTTTTTGAACTTTGAGAGAACTCTCCCTTTTCCTTTGATCTTGATTTCTCATCAACTTTTGTCACCAGAAACTTGGTTCTCTTATTGCAGTTCAAGCTGAAACCAGGTTTGCATGAATCCGTACCAACACTAATTGAGTTAACTTCAATGCTATGATTTGAACAGCTGGGAGACAATTTCTCATTTTCTTTCACTCCGTGCTTCAATTCAGACTTTCCAACCTCCTTGTCCAAATTACTCGTACATGGAGTGGAGCAGCTTGAGGCAGAACTAAAATCCTGCTTTACCTTTTTCTTAAGGAAGTTCAAGTTATTGAATATTGGCTTTGACAAACATGTATTACTGCTTGTTGATTTATCCCCTCCATTACCAGGGCTAGAGCTAGGTGGACAAGACGCAAGAGGTAAATTTGCTTCCTGCCCCTTAACTGGCATTGAAGAACTAAGAGAAGCTTTGTTTAAGGAAACAGGATCCCTTCTAGCCTCTGGCACCACTTCACTAGCAGAGGCAACTGGTGACAAATTTGCAAGTATTGGTGTTCCAGTGTCCACAACTGGTTTGTCACCCTCAACCTCTAAAGACAGAGGAACAATCTGATCTTGGGATGAAAACCCAATCACCATTTCTTTTGGTTTTGTAGCATCAACCAAAGGACTAGTACGATGATCAATTGAACTTGATATAGTTACACCGGGCAATTTATTAGAAGGTGCAGTAGATATCTCTGGCACTAGAGAAATTTCTACCAAGTTCCCTTTCCCCTCGTCTACCACCGCTGTGTACAACCTTTTTATGGTGCCAGCCTCTGACGCTCTAGATGAACTGCATGGCTTTGACAATCTTTTCAAAGCAGCCATTTCTGAGGCCTGAGAGATGCACAACCCTCTAAGTGCCTGCTTCAAACTTACAGGCTCTGAGATGCCAATTCCTGATGCCTGAGATGAAGTGACTTTTATTGGCCTTTTAAGAGCATTCTTTTGTAAACGTGATGAGCTGTGACCTCTTGATGAACTTTTAACATCAATAGCCTGGAAAAGCTGATTAATATCATTCTCAATCGAATACCTTTTTCCTGATTTGTGAGCACAACTACTCTCAGGTTTGTCAACCATTTTAATCTCAGATATTATTTCTTCCCTTGATTCCACTATCTCACATGTACTACCAGAGGTATCCATATTTGATAGATGACAAGTTGATGAATAATAAAAGGGAACTCAGCTTTAGCCCAACTTCAAAGATAAGTCACAGAGGATTGCACAGAAGTACAAAACCGCAAAGGGCACCTCCACATTTCTCTTCAGTCATGACTCTCGGCATCCAAACCTGAAATTTTAACATTGATATTGCAGATAGGTCAAGACAATAATAATGGAACAAACGAAGAGATATACTCTAATGCGTCATTATTTATCTATGGATTCATCATGAATATTCACAAGTTTGGGAAACAATGTATTTAGCTGCAAAGGCAGGGAAAGATACCAGACACATGCATAATGCATTCGAACACCAAGTTGTCAGACAAACTGAAGTGGATATTCACCCCACATTTCACTCTCCTAAGCCATCTTTGCAATTTGAAAGTCCAACACATTTTTATTACTCAACTTTAAAAGGAGACAATTCATTTCTTCGTCCACTCCCATCTTGGACCACCACAAGCATTTACATCCCCAATGGAGGAGAGCAAGCATGGAGCACCTCTGTGTTCAGATTTTGTGTTTGAATATGTGAATGTGGAAGTGGTATACTTTTCTTGATTTTGTAAAGAACGGTAAACACATGTGAGAATTGATATCAAGGGAAAAAGAAAAGATCAAGACTCGCCACCCAATACATGGGATTAGTACCATAATTAGAGCTAAAAAAACCTTGGATTCAAAGCCAGGTGAACAAGAAGGAAGTTCAATCAAAGAGAGAAATCAAAAACAAAAATAAAAGTAAAATCCATGAAACAAATAAATACATTTTTACCAATTATCCTCCCGTGGATCAAAATTAAAAGAGGAGCTAAAACACTAAAAACAGTAGTTAAAGCATTACAAAAAAAAAAATCACAATCAAATTGAAAAACCATCATTCAAGGGAAGAAAAAAAAAGCCTACTGCAAAGTCAAGCAAACATAATCCAACCACCCAGAAAACAAAAACAAAATCTGAAACAAAAAACCATGCCAACAATCAATTAACGAAAGAAACAACAAATAAAAAACAAAAAGCAGAAAATAAAGTGATAAACATTACCTGAAAGCTCCAAAATCCCAGAAAAAGCGGTGTGAAGGGGAATTGAAAGACCCAAAAGCGTAATACATGAAAAAGCAACTGAAAGAGGAAGAGCATGCCAATGGTATGGCTAGGGTTTGAAGTTTGAAGTTGAAAGAGAGAGAGAAAGAAGGAAAAGGCAAAAGGGTGAATACGGTGAAAGAGGAAAGAGAAAACAGAAAAGGTTGAAAGGGTAATCACGAGAAGGGTGAGAGGCAGAAAGAGCAGTGTCACAGTGGCACCAATTGCTGTTCCTATTGCTATTAACTACACCTCCTACCACCTACTGCTACTACTCCCACCCTTTTCTCTGCAATGTAATGCTGCAAAAAAAAAAAAAAAAAAAAAACATTTACTAAGATTTATGTTATGTTGTGTGTGTGGTGTACACAACATTAACACATGGTGTTGTGTTGCAGAGACACATACATTATACACACGACGGTGAGTGAGTGAGATCATACGAAACGCGTAATGTGCATTCTGTGTTTATGTGTGTGTCTGCTGCTATTTTCATTCTCCCAGATTATTGTAAAAACAAAAAAAAAAAAAGTTTTCGAAACGTGAGTGATAATTACATTTTTTAGATTAACATAATTATAATTTTTGACATAATAAATTAGCTCTTAGCATCATAGTTAAATAATTCATAAACCTTAACAACTGATACATTTAATGACTAATTTGCGCAGGATTTTAGAAACACGTGAAATTTGAGGATAATTAGTTCATTACGATACGGGTTACTATATTTTATTTTTAGTATAATAAAAAGGTTTTAATTTTATTACAATCGTTTTACTTATTTGAGTGGTGTTATTTGAATTATATGATTAATACAATTAAGTGTATGTTTAGTTTTTAGCATTAGTCAATTTACTAAAAAATAATATTAATTATTTTAATTTATAAAACAAAAAGTAAAAGATAATAAATTTTTTTAATGATTAATTATACAGTTAAATATTTTTGTCATTTTATATATGGTAAAAATGGTATTCTTCTCTAGATAATTTGTGTAGAATTTTAAAAATTTGACGAAAATTTGAAAGCATATTAGTTAAATTTAGGTTAAAAATGCAAATTCAGTTATATTTGCATTTTCGTTAATTTTGTTTAATTTGATTCTTCTTGCTAATTCCATCTAAATAATAAATAATAAAGAACAATGACTATTATGTGTCATTTTATGATTTTTTTAATTTTTAATTTTTTAATATTTTTAATACTTTTTCAGAAAATGTCTACGTGTCAACCAATCAATCAGTAGTATGTCACCTGTCATAGTCAATGTTTTATATCAAATATGATTTCTATATTCATTATTTTTGTTCAATTCAAGTTCTTCCTTATTGCTAATGTTGTTTAGATAATTAATGGTAATTATCACTTCATGATTTCTTTTGTTTATTTAAAACTTTTTAATTTTATTTGATTTTTTTTTAAATGTCTATGTGTCAACCAGTAACATGTCATTTGTCATGATCAATGTTTTACATTCACTAAGGTTTATATATTCATTATTTTTGTTCAATTTAGTCCTTATTTTAATGGAGTTGTTTTGTTCATCTCCGAATTTGAGACTAAATTTAATTTTTATATAAATGCTATAATAATGTTTTTATTAAAATTCATACTTTTATTAAATATTTGTGTTTTGGGTTACAATTAGTATAAAGTTATACTGAAAATTTTAAGGATGAGGTTTAATGTCGTTGATATAAGATTTGAAGAGATTATAAATCAAATGTGATTTTTAAAACTTTGACTCAATTTTAAATTAGAATTAAATTAAACAAAAATAACGAATATAAAAATCAATCAAATTGAATATAAAACATTGACATTGGTATGTTACACGCTACTAGAGTTGACACCACGTAAATATTTTTTCAAAACATATTAAAAATTAAAATAAAAATTATAAAAAGTTATAAAAAAATTTACAAAAACACGACTATATTATTCATTACAATTAATTATTTAAATAACATTAATAAAAAAATTACTAAACTAAATAAAATTAATAAAAATTGAAGCATAATAAAAAAAAATATTAAAACTACATTAATCAAAATTTATTTTATCCATAAATTTATTCTAATAATTTGAGTGAAAAAGGAATTTATGGGATGGCAGAATGAAGGGCATAGTGTCCTATAAATTGTAGGGCATAAAGGTTTGGTTTGTTGTTTGAGTGGGACCCATGAATTAATGTTTGGCACCACTGTTTAATTTTTTCTTTTTCTTTTCTAAACTTGTGAACTGTAATCATAGCATAAATGCTTCAACTTTTTCCACTAACAAACAAACAAATCATAAAATAATTAGGTCATATCTTGTCTCCGTTTTTTGGATTGGATTTTGGACTAGTAAGTTGGATATTTAGCTTATTTAACTAAGAATAAAATATGTGTATTTGCATTTTTTTAATATAAATAATATAATTTTAAAATTAAAATAAATTTTATGTATTAGTTATTTCAAGTAGGAAGTTACATAAGTTACATAATTAGGCTGGAGGAGTAATGGTGTAATTTATATATTATATTAAATAAAAAAGTTTAATAATTTATTAAAATATAAGTTTATTATCAAATGTTAATAAGTCTAAACTATAAATAAGTTAGAATAAAAAAAAATTTATAAGTAAAAAAAGTATTTAATATCAATGAAATTTATCCAGATAAAATTATTTATAATTTTGTTGTATTGCGATCAAACAACTTGTTTATATCATCTATAAAACTATTCTTTAAATCAATGAATATAAGCATTATAGTTTAAAATAATTTAGCTACATTTGTAATTAATCTGTATTCATTAAATTTCAAATAATTGACATGTGGTATTACTAAATTGAAATTGGTCTATGTTAATCAAAATTAATTAATATTGATGAAATCTACGTACGAGAAAAGTATATACTAGTAAAATATTTCCTTTAAATAAAAGCTACCAATTAATTAATTTATTAAGAATACTCTTAAATATATACTAAGAGTACTTTTAAATATATACTAATAATACTTTCGTTATTCAAATATTTCCACCTTCATGCACGAATACTATTTAAAAAATAATATTTTATTAGTAGTTTTGAAAAGTATGAGATATGACTCATTTAAATGAGTGAAATATTCAGATATTTTTATTTAAAAAAGTTCAAAACATACCATATTACTTGAAATAATAAATCAAAATGTATTTATTTAATATATTTGAAATTAAAAGTATACTTTTACTTTAGTAAACTTAAATTTAAGATTTATATAGTGTAACCAGCAATAAAATTGAATTTGAAATATGATAGTTAAGTACAAATAATTTTAATAGTACACAAGATCACTCATAAGTTTTTTTATTTTTTTTATTATTATTGAGCTTTAGTCTTTAGGGATGGCAACAGGGCGGGGCGGGTACGGATATCATGATCCCATCCCCATCCCCATCCCCAACGGGTATACAACTTTTGACTCATCCTCATCCCCACCGGGTAACGGGTATTTTCTTATACCCATACCCATACTCATTTTTTTATTGTTCCATATATCAATTAAATATTTTTTATAAAAAAAATTTAAAAATCACACCAACGGAATCATGATACTATCAAAATATTCAATATTAAAATAACATACTCTTTTTGATTTTCA